>Ga0224511_10005373_pt1 | contig 10026 bp, 3 predicted proteins | sample SF_May12_sed_USG_2_FD_169988 | JGI IMG/M metagenome (GOLD analysis project Ga0224511, IMG submission 169988) | Sediment microbial communities from San Francisco Bay, California, United States - SF_May12_sed_USGS_8_1 | ecosystem: Environmental > Aquatic > Marine > Sediment | place: USA... | reverse complement strand
ATCACAGAAAACTGAACCCTACAGCCAGTAGGTGAACCTAAAGCTTCATCAGATCTGATTAGGGATATAAGTAACACAACAGTCACAAACAGTTACCTGGATGAAGATAAACATATGATCAAAAGAAGGGAAATATACAGTGCAAATTGAGTGTTAATTCAGGAAAAAGTGCTATCAAATGAGCCCTAAAACACTACCCTGTAGTGCCAGATATTCCATTAACCTCAGGGGCAAACAATCAAGCACAGCTTCATCTTTACATCAAAGAATCAAGCAGCTCCATAGACTGGTTTGACTTTTTACGTAAAAAACACCTGATTAAAAACAAATCCTACAAAAACAAGTTACCCATCAAATAATCATCTGCTGGTCTGATAGATAAACATCTGACATAGAAACACAGACAAGATTTACCTATATATTAAAACTAGAAAACCTAGCTAAAGAGATTACAATAATAGGCTCTATTTATTAACTTCAAAGAAAAATTGCAGGTGTAAATATTGGCATGAAATTGTTTTATGATTGACCAGATGAAATACACATGGTCATGGGAGGGAGAAAGCATTCTATATCCCACTAATGTCAGGACTGATCACTTGAGAAGTGTTAATGGCATGATCTGTGGCCATTTAGCATTATCATGAGGTGAAAAACACTATATTTTCCATGCTAAAAAAAGAAACTATGGACTTGAGTCAGATTCATTTTTATAAATTTTATTATGCTACATAGTGACTAAGTTATAGCATGTTCAAAATCTCTGTAGACAAGAAAACCAGTAAAATGTACAATTCTGGTAGGTGTATAACAAGGTTTGAGATACAACAAGGGAAAGCTGGGACCAAATTTGAAACTGGGACTTAATTACAATGCCAACAATCCATCTCTTGGTATAAAGGAAAAGCAACTCCATTATGCATAACAATGTTCATATATGATATCTTATTGTGCTGGTCAATAACAAACTGTCCCATTTTATTAGCGCAATTTACATGTTTTATTATTAATGGCCCCCACAACTGGTTCAGGTCTTAACAAATTCACACATTCATGAGTCCCTAGAAGAACAGTAATCAAATAAACCACCATCCATTATGTCCTTGGATTTCTCTCAACACTATTGACCCAAGTTCCCTGCAAAGAGTCTGACCAGACAAAACCCAATTCATGTCCGGAGCCAATTCAGTACATGCCAATTCACATTGACCACAAAAAGGATGTTGATGAACTGCAGACAAATTCTGCATGAGTCATTGCCATTGCAAACATTACAGTCTTTTGTAATTTTCTTGTTTTAGGGTTATTTTTAAATGCCATGTTAGATTCCATCCCACTATGTTTTTAAAATAACTTTAACTCGTAACATTGTTTGATAAGAATTAAAACCATGCCGATCCTTTTCATTCACATACTTTGGTTAACCACTAAACAAGCAATTACTTGCTGCAGATTGATGGTTGAAATGTTGTTGTTTTTTCTTGATGAAGCTTTATTGTTTTAAAACAAAGCACACACAATGATTATGACTCAAGCTCATGAAGGTTGTTTCTAGTTAGAGAGGCATCAGGTGCACATGAGGTATCAAGGGTATCGTGTGTGTTCTTGTAAGTCCATTACAGGCACACAGTCACAGTAGCCACGTTGTGCAGTATAGCTGATGCTGGGAGGTCCAAGTGATGCATTCACCAGGAGGCACCCACCCCCCAACAATTACTTTACCATGTCCGATAACTACTCCCCCTCTTGCATTGTTTTCTACGAAGCTCGGAAGAAAAACCCTAATGTGCCTAATGTCCTGTCTTTACATAAATACAATGAAGGTTTTTATTGGTCTTCGCAAACAATGAATTACCATATTTTTATCTTTATAACCATTTTCAAGAGAGCTTTACAAAATGTAAGCATAATTGTTCTATACTGAAAATAATGAAATAACTGCAGTTTCCTGATATGGACCACACTGTTTTATGCCTCACCTAATGTTACCTAAAGTGTGGCTTGCACCATTTAATGCCTACACTTACTCCATGATGGCGCAGTAAGCATCTCATTCACATTCATGGCCCTATGGAGATGCTTTCATGGCTGTTTAATGACATTTTCATTAGATTCTTATAGCACAGGGTACTGAATATTTCACAGAAAAAGGTCTGGAGTCCATTTTCCTGACACTGCTTTGTGTCCTCCATGTTTTATTGGTGGCTGGAATGGTTTCTAAGGGAGAGGAAGATTCTGTAAATGGGTTCCCCCTGAATCTTTGATCATGTTTGTCAAGACCTTAATTCCCTATTAATCCCAGGCCTGGATAGCACTGACATCAAACAAGCCTGGTTGGGTTCACCATTATAGTGGCTTTGATATAGGTCAGGAACCACCCTTCATTCGGAGCCCACATGGTGGTTGAAGATGTGAAACACTAACACCATCAAAAGTTTGAGATTCTAGGTTCATAAAAAAATAGCCTTTCATTTTCAAACATGAAACACTAAAAAGTAATTGATTGTTTGCATGTTCCTGTGTACAGTTTTCTTTACCAAGAAATAATAACCAAGTCCTGATCTTTCACACAAAACTGGCCTTAACTTATCAAAGCATCAACCCATATAAACCAACTCATTACCTCTGACATTGATTGCCATGCTAACTTCTGTGAATGCTTGTGTGAGCGTCTACATAAATTACTCTTCTTTTAGATGATATTTCATAAACATGCAAGTTATTATTCTACAAAATTGTATATGGCTCCTCGAAATGCACTATTAAACTGTTTTCTTTATAGTCAAGCAATTTTGACATAAAGGTCTTAAACAGAGGTTTTACTGTCTAGAAATTTTCCCTAACAAAACTATGTATAGCTTACATCGTATAGATTTTTTTTTAAGTTTCAGAAATTAATACAGAATCTTCTTCCATTTAACATCAAAGACCCACTTAATTAGTTGTTTTATGCTGCTTTTGAACACTTATTAGGTTATATACAAGCAAACAGTTAACCCATTCAAGCTTTCCTAGAAATCTTAACATACTTAGCCAACGCAAGTGTAAACAGTACAACTTTCCTAGAAAACTTAACATACTTAGCCAATGCAAGTGTAACTGTCAACTTCCCTATTTGATTAAGAGGTTACTAAGGGGAAAGGGCCAAAAATAATTATTCAATTACCAAATCTCCACACAATTCAGTGTCACAACTGGAGCTCGAACTCACAACCCCACCATGAAAGAAAGATGTACCAGAGGACGTCCATGTTGAAAAAAATGCGTACCAGAGGACGTCCATGTTGAACAAAAAATGCGTACCAGAGGACGTCCATGTTGAAAAAAATGCGTACCAGAGGACGTCCATGTTGAAAAAAATGCGTACCAGAGGACGTCCATGTTGAAGGGGTTCTGGAGATTTCCGAGGTATTCGCCGATCATCTGTTTACTGAGGCCCTTCCGTGTAATGAGGAAACGGGCCACCGTGTCTGGTGACTCGTTGATGAACCCGTGCTCACACAGAAATGTGAGGCCCTTCTCTGGCTTCCTGTAATAGATGATAAGGTTTTGTGAGGCCCTGGTTGAAAGTTAATTAATAGGCCTTTTATAGACGTATAAATAATAATAAAAATATATTATGTTATGTTGAAACAATTATAGCATTGATACTTTCTCCAATGTGAATTTCTATAATTTTTGTTGATGTGTTTCTAAGGTCAATGTTCAATGCCAAAAAAGGACTCATATTAGTTTATTTAATGCTGTATCAAATTTGAGGTCATAATCTTATACACTGTGCATTAGAAACTCAATCAAAAGTATGAGGTTTAATTACAAGTGCACTTGATATAACAGTTTCAATTTGACCACAAACGTTGCATGTTGAAACATAATTTTGATCATATGAAACCTAATTTTGATAGTTTATTCATAGTATGTCATCAAATTGATACTCAGACCTTTACACAGGTGTTTAACCAAATACTGGCAAGTTTGCTGATCAACAGTAAAAACATCTGATAAGGCATAAAAACCATCACTGTGTTGCACTATGGCTGTTTTTAATTTTTAGCAGAAATGTGTAATTGAGATCAGAACCCCTTTTCTCAACGCACCACATCATTTAAAATGCATTGCTTGCAGGATAATATGAAAAACATGCATCACTAATTGCGTAAAAAGCTTTCGCCTATCTCCCACTGTTTTATTTCATTAGAGCCTATTTTACCTAGCCAAATACACCTGCACCATAACTATGGCTGCTGTCATCAGTTTATTGTGTGTACCTGGATTTGAGAATTTTTTTGGTTGCTTATTTTATAGGCTCTGCTCCAGGAGATTTCTTGGGAAAATTATGAAACAAAACATTTGGGGTACTTTGTGCCTGGCAACTAGCGATATTCATCTGCTTTGTACAAAGAACATGCATGTGTTGCAGCCATTATCAAGGTGCTAAAATTCCCTGAGATTTTATGTTATGTAGGAACAATCACTTGAAGCAAAAACAAACATGCTGCAATCTCTGAAAAATAAATGAAACCAAAGTGTTTTAAATATTTCAGCTTCAATTAAGATAAAACAAACAACAAGCACTTTGTCTTGTTCTTGAAAGTGAATATACTTACTTATTGAATAGGTTTAATCCTATGCGGTAAACTCGTTTCCGATGCTTGTCTGATGACTTTGGAATTGAATGTGGATGGTCAGGGGTAACACTAAGTCCTCTAATGCGCCTCTGGTAACTGATGCTGTCATTGCCAATACTAATGTTTTCTGCACTTACATTCTCTGAACTTGGTGAGCTAGAATACTGGTTTTCACTATCATGTTCACTAGTTTCTGATATATTACTCATACGTTTTACATCCAGTTTGCTTATTGACCCCGTAGAGCCATTAAGATTCCCGTTTTTCCGTTTCCAGATAGGGGACACTTCAGGAGCACGACTAGGAATGGGTGGGCGTTTACTGGCGTCACTCTGCCCTGAATCTTTCCGTGATCGGTATTTAACTTCATTACTGTTCATCAAATACCGCACAGTTTGTTCCTGCATGTGTTTTTGGTCTCGGGTCCGTGACCTGTCGGGGGACACATCCTTGTTCATGTCATTCTGACTACTAGATATTGACCCCGTATCACTAGATTCTGACTGACGGAAGTTCTCGTAAGAAGAGTTTATACTCCTATTGCTACCTAATGTGTCGGTGCTAAGATTTGATATCAATGACGTACCAGACGCTCTTTGTAATCCTAGCACAGTGACATCTTGACTAGCATCACTTTGAAAACTGTCCGTTAAAAGATCAGGTTCCTTGTTTTCTACAAGCGTTTCAAAGTCTAAACTATGAATGTCCACAGCACTCTCGTAGGGAGTAACTTGTGGCGAGTCACTAGCACTACTGTCGTTCATCTCAGGACACGAGTTCCTGTTGTTGTTCTCCTCACCAGCTTTCACCTTCCCATCCACACTGAGGCCATTGTTCATGTCCACCTCACGACATCGCTCCAGTCTACGATCTCGCCTCGAGTTTCTCATTTTCTGACTGTCAAACTTATTGTACCCTTGGTCCAGGCTCATTTGTTGGCGTAACCTGTTCGGTTCTGAAGAATCCACAAATCGTTTTCTGCCATCACTACTGTACATATCAGGAAGTTGCGAATTTGTTACATCACCATTCTGAATAACAGTTGCACCCATTGTGTACTGAACATCCGAAGTTATCCTATCTGACCATACTGTGTTGCTGCGTCCTAGTTTTGACAGCCTTCGCTCTGCGACAGAATTTCGAAGCTTAAGGAAGTTTTTGTTCATGCAGTATTGCCTGTAAGCACGTTGGATGGTTTTTGCAGCGCGTCGGGACCTTACTGAGCCACCGTAACGCCGCTCTAGCATCTCCAGCTGCTTGTCCTGCAGGTCCTGGGACAGCTCGTACGCCTGCGTCTGCGTACGAGACCGCTTTAACAGCTCATCCTCGGTCCGGCGGAGAGAACGCTGCCGGCGTACGCTAGACGTTCCCACAGAGTGTTGCTGGGTGACAGGAAGCGGGCGCGCTGATTGGTCGTTGCTGGATCCCCCTAGCGACCGTGACCGGGCCTTCTGTCTGAGTAACTCTTCACTCGCCCGGGCACTTGTGACGCTGCAACACACAAACATTGAAGGTTAATGGCACATTGTTAACAATACAATATTTAAATAATAATACGGTAGATCTTAATATAATGTTATCTCTGTCTTTAAACTGTGCTTAAGACATATAAATTTTGTGTACTTTCTACCTTAAATATTATAATAATACTAGTATATAATAAAATTTATTTACACAAAGTTATTTAAGTGCAAAAACAAAAGAAATATTTACTCCCAAAATAATAAGCCTTAGTCATAACTACATTTCATAATTGAAATATGTACGATTTCAGCTTCACCAAAGTTAGTCAACTTCCTAGTGACGTGGTGATAAAGTAATCAAACTTTTCCATCACATCAAAATTTAAACAATGCATCCCACTTAAATTCTGAGAACATATGATCAATTCACCAACAGGAAAAGTGTCTGAGATGGGCATCATCCAAACAAAAGTGGCCGAAGTCCAAGACGCAATTCAGTCCAATTGTTTTCGGAAACAAACGTCAACATCCAAGTGGAGGAAATTTAAGGAGGAAAACAAAGACATCTCCAACCACTTGACACGGACCACACATCTGACTAGGAGATCAAGGATGCAGCACGAGAAATAGACACTTGAACATGGCGAGATCCTAACGTCTCTGCCCAACATATTATAACATTAGTGTGGGCTTACACAAGTCCACATTGTCACTAAGTGGCACAACAAATGACAAACAACAACTGCGGTTTTTACATAGATACAGATGTTGACCCCATATTATTTTATAACATAAAACCATAAGATAATAAAGTAAAACTAAATATGACCTCACAGTTATACTTTATATGTTATCATACAAATTATCATTATTATAAAGTAATACTAACGTATGAGGAATGTACTTTTAAGATATTTTGGTGTGCAAGAGATGAAGCAAAACACTGTTCAGATGACAGCACTGTTTATATCTACAAACCTAAACAGTTCCCGTGTTTGGCCATTCTGTCCGACCACACTGATAGAAATACTTCCTGTAATCTTAATTTGAACAGCCGCTTCACGAGGACACAGATTTAAACTCTGATTTCTCGACGACACTCGCCGGCGACCGGGCCTTTCGGGTCGCTCGTTTCTGGGCACCAGAGCCTGAGATGGCCCGACTGACGAGTCACTGTCTAGCGTGTAATCACTCGCGTCGTAATCATCAAAGTGCCAGTCCTTCTTAGACCTCCTCTTCCGAGGTCGCATTGTTATTATATTTATTTCAGTGACATTCTAATCAATGTATCTATTCCCATACATATATGAACATCTGATTCTAATTCCCATATGCTCAATAAATGAAATTATTAACGAAAGCATCTGTGTCTTAATTATTTCTTTATTAATATCTACACATAATATTTAAATTATTTTTGTAATCCATCAATATGGCAACCACATAATTGTGCAATTTAAATTTAATAAATGCTGCATACTGCAGGCACTAAAAAGATAATAAAAGATTTTGTTATCTTTCGGAAACATGACTTGGTCCATCGAAAACCATACACAATATGTAAATGATCGCTTATTAAAACGGAGCCAGTCATTTTTGTGAAATCATGGATGTAAGGCACTGGTTTCCATTTGCAAGTCTCTAGGTAATAGCTTTATAGCATTCTCTTCACAACAGGGTAGTCAAAGAACAGAGTTACTGTTAATTAAAACTAAGCCCTAAATCTGAGCATCCCTATGAAAACATTAACCATGTGTAACCATTACAAGGTTTTATAAGCCCCATGCTTCGTAGTAATGAAATCATGACATATTGGTTAAAAGAGAAAATAGATTTTATGTTAATAATGTGGATAATGAAGACAGATCAAAGGCTGTGCTCTCATCGAGTGAACCTATCACTAATTGTTGAGTGCTCCTCGTTTCCTAGTTAGAGGTGGGGAGTGTGTAATAGCACGTTCCGGCACCCAGGGAGGCCCACGGTGATCGGGATTGTAAGACGACTGGATTACGATGACATATGCCTACCTACCCATGGATTGCACCAGTCTCCTACTAACATGTACCTAACAGCCTATAATAACAAGTCTAAGGTACTCTCCTACCCTTTGATCTTCTGTGATGTAATATTTGAAGAAATTATTTAATTAATTTTTATATCATATAAATGTTTTTTAAGATGTACAATTTATGGTACTAATGTTCTAGCATTTGGTTAGTTATTGAGTTGGCACATACACAAGATATTGCAAAACATTTCAGAGAAAACATAAAGACCACTATTATGCCAGGATTAGCATTAATAAATGCAACAAATTTAGAAATAATCTATCTGTGCATGGGGAAAGGTGCCCCTGGATTGAGACATGTTACATGTATGTTGACTAGGATAAAGTCAAGCTACAGTGTACTGGTATTTATATTGGGTGAACCATTATAAGCTTTGGTCAGCTTAACTTGCACTTATAATATGACCTTAAAGAGACCACATACATGACCTTGACCTTCAACATATTAGTGCAGCAATTCCTACAATATCATTGTTTTGTAAAGAGAAACAATATTAAATTTACATTTCTCATCCAAGACCTTCCAAGGAAATGTAATATTTAAAGCTGTGGCAAAAGCACAACGAATATCAAGATTGTCTTCCAAAGGTTTGCCATGGCTTTGTTATTTATGCCACAATGAATGAGCTACCACAGTTCATGCCATGGCGTCCCTGGTTTCCAGATGTCCCCCAAGAATTCATGCAATGATATAAGTCCACTAAAACAACAGAGAACAAAGAATGCCTTACATATCAAAGCATAACAGTGCTAATGGCATTGAAGTCATAAATTTCCTCTAGCTTGTCCCAGTAAAGTGATGGAGAAAATTGATGGGAAGAGAAGGTATATGAACAGGCACTCCAGAATCCATATTCTTGGGATGAGCTTTGCTTCCGATTAATGGTGATGATAAATACTTATCGCCATGTAGCTATTGTTGAATGGCATGTCTAAATACATTTCAACAATGTCCTGCAGTTAACTTAGCTGACTTTGGATGTGTTAGGTTATTTATGTATTATCATTTTGAAAGCTTTCCTTTACAGCAATAAAGGGAAAACACATTCTAATTTATTAAGTACCTAAATAAGAATTAAATACCGTATTAACAGCAAAAAAAACGTTTTCCCAGCATCAACACAAAATAAAACAGAAGTGTGTACCTAATGTCTCAAACCAACAACCATCAGTACATAATTCCAAGGTTCTACCACCGGAGCTAGATAATTAAGTGTTTTAGCTAACCCTGACTGTCGACAGTAACAGATCAGTTTTTATTAAAATCTCCACTAGCTTACCTTACTACTCGAAATGTGTTCTTGCACCTTTTTACTTTCCTGACGCGCTTCACATTACAAGTCCATTGAATTTTCATTTTGTCAAGTATATTATTCAGCTTGATCTACAGTTTTACAGCAATATGATATGACAATAAATTTTAAGTTTTGAAAATGGTATGTTTAGTTGCTGATAAAGGTTTTAGAAGTAAAAAGAAGAGGAAACTAATCTGCTTGTGTAATCATCACCTTTTTCATGGCCTATTAACCTAATCTGCACCAGTAACTGTACATTCATTGTAATCTGTACAACTCTTTGCTCAATAAGGTTTCATGATCACCAATCATGTGGATTATAATAACAATGGATGCAATCACAATAACCAAACATATTCTAGCATAGATCTTTGTGTTTTTGCCATTTCAGATTGTCTATTAAATAAATCATCACTATCACATTATATCATCATCATCATCATCATCATCATCATCATCATCATCATCATCATCATCATCATCATCAGCAGCAGCAGCAGCAGCAGCAGCAGCAGCAGCAGCAGCTGCTGCAGCAGCAGCAGCAGCAGCAGCATCATCATCATCATCATCAT
>Ga0224511_10005372_pt1 | contig 10026 bp, 6 predicted proteins | sample SF_May12_sed_USG_2_FD_169988 | JGI IMG/M metagenome (GOLD analysis project Ga0224511, IMG submission 169988) | Sediment microbial communities from San Francisco Bay, California, United States - SF_May12_sed_USGS_8_1 | ecosystem: Environmental > Aquatic > Marine > Sediment | place: USA... | reverse complement strand
AAACAAGAATTCCCTCATTAAAATGCTATACGTATTATGATTATACTTTTCAACCATAGAAAAATATTTTACAATGGAAGTAACCTATATTTGCTTTAATTAAATTAAAGGGAAGTAATATTACACCTTATTACCTCCCTTAAATATGAATACAATGAAAATTTTCAATCTTGTTTATAAAGTCAAAAAAGCAAAAACTGAGAAAAGTGGTGCGGTAGATCGTCTTCAAATGGCATATATTTAAATAATAAAAGGTTTTTAAAACATCAACTTAGCTGCAAATATGTGAATCCAATATATGCACTCCTATAACCTTAACGTGGGTGATAATGCACACACCGATTGCAATTTAAACTGTCCTTTCTGGTCATCCTTAAACATTATGGCAACATTTCTTGTAAACACAAATTGCGGTGGATTTCTATCGCAATGATTGTCAGAATACAATTAGTTACACAAAAAGGCATTTAATAAACGAGTTTGTTCTCTCATCAATATCCAAGGGAGGGAACCGCACATTTCTTGATCTAAACCCTTAAAATTCCGTTAGTTAAACTGGCTTCAATGTCGTTATGGGTTACCTTTGCGGAGAAACACATTTTCCAAAATAATCTTTGTCACTTTATATTTAATGAAATTTGCATTCAGAAATTAAAATTTAATTTGCTCTGCAACATTAACTCCAAGGATGTTAACTTCTATCACTTAAACTCAAAACATAAAAATAATGAGATAAGAACTATTTTATAGGCTAGACATTTAAAAAGCGTCATTTGGTGTTACGCGGCTGCTTCCGGTGTTGTTTGTTTATTTTCTTTATTGGAAACAATCTTTTAAACACATTAAGATGTCGCGTTCGGCAGGAACTTTGATAACAACACATAATTCCACATTTATTCCTCCACGGTTTATGCCAGGGTAAGTTAAAAAGTAATGTTTTTATTAACAAATATCGAACGTTTTCATCACTTGCACTTTCTTAGTCACAACTACAATTTCTGAATTTGAGAATATTTTTTATTGATGTTCAATTACTGTCATCTAAAAGTGTGAACACAAAATTATCAGATATTCACATTAATATATAATTGTATCTTTTTAGGTATAGGGGGCATTGTCCTACAACTAAGTATGACTATGGGGAGACATATGGCAATGCAACCAACAAATATTTCCAAGACTACAGATCAGAAGTTTTGAATGCCTCACATGATCCATTTGCAAGAGGCGGAGAGTTCCCAACTTACTACACCCACCGACCAGAATCAGTGATCAGCGCAAGAGGTCGCACCAGGGACAGATGGCTCGCAGCTCCAAAATACTCACTGTCAAATGTTGACTTTGATAGAAAACAGGAGTTGAAGTCTTTTGACACTGTAACTATTTTTTAGCTCCATTTCATTTAATTTTCATATAATTTTAGTATTTACTTGTACACCATGGATGTATACCTTAGTTTAATAAATATTCATGGTTTGGGAGACTTAGACTGAAATTAATTATATAAATTGTACTGGTTCCAAAAAAAAACATTATTTTTGTATAGAAGAAGATATTTAAATTATGTTTATGTCAAATTTTGTAAACTTAAATCTCTTCATTTTTCACTTTCAGTTGGGTCAAAGACACAGAGAAACGTATGTGGACAAGACTGGCACACGCAAGAGTGTGGACTACTTTATGATCCCTAACTCTGCTGAGAGCCAAATTAAGCGTAAACAACAGTTGTAAGTATGGGTGTACTTGCAAAAAATCAAATATATGACACCAACTTTCGTCTTGCTTTGCTTCATATTAACCATTCTTGCTTTGACTGCATGCTGAACTTTCTACTGTTTAAAATTAATGATCTTTTAGTATTAAATAATTTTGTTTACACTTGAACAGCACATAACTCTTTGTTAAAGAAACTTATTAACATTAAAATACTGTATTAGTTTAGCACTGTTGTTTTCCTCCATCTAGCCAGTTTTTTTACAGATATTGCTAATTTTAGATAGCAACAGCTGTTAGTCTGTTATATCTCCTCTGCAATAAGAAATATGTATTGCCCTATTTTGAATGATAGAATGTTTTACTGAGAATTGCTACACAAAAATGTGTTGCTTTTAATATTTTTTTCTTTAATTAGAAAACACTGTTAGAAGAGAATGCTAGCAAAACTGAACATTTGATAGAATTCTTTTGTTTTAAGTGTGATATATGCCCATTGTAAATTCACTTAATTTTGTGTGGTTGTTTTTTTTTTGTAGATTTTATAGTTTAGTTTGGGTTGTAACCAATGAAATATCATCAACATTTAATCATACATGTGTTCCAAATAATAATCTCTTACAGTGGATCAAAACTTAAATAAGCACTAAATAAGTTTTTAATTTTAAAAACCACAAACCCAAGCAGCTACATAGAACTGGTGCACATATTCATAACAACTTGTTCATTAATTTCTCCACCTTTTACCCTCTTATTGCATGTTCCTTGTAGTGAGTTTTGTTATTATAAGAAATTAGAAAAAAATATGCATGATCAGAGTTATAGCCCTTAGAAAATTTTGGGAATGTAGTTTTCTCACTTTGCATGAAATTCTTACACTCTGTAGATAACTTTGAATTGTTCTAATGAATAGTTCACCTTATTAAAGTACACCCATACAAATCATTTGTTAAATACAAAGAAAGTAGAAATGATTTTAACATAAATATTCAGAAATAATTTTTCATTAAATCAGTAATAATTTAAAAATAAGAAAGAATCAGATTTTAAAGGACAAATGTTTTTATTATTCTGTGTGTGCTGTGAAATGCTTTATTTATCGAGGGCGTTTTAACTGGGGCTCTGTTAACCACTGGTCCTGGTTTTGAGCAATGTTTGCTGTGACTTTGCCACTCTCCTACCCTGAGTGATTGCACTGATCCTGCCAAGGTAAGCTCACTTTCCATCACAATATTATTTATTTATCACATTCATCTTGAAGTTTCATCAAGCTTGAAATACAAGTATATATGTTTGCTTTAACATTATGGACAAACCCTTTAAGAAGCACCTCCCTCAAAAAATAATTATTTAAAAAAAAATTCTTATGGCTTCTATGCCAGTTTGGTTTATGTTTTTGTGCATAAATCAGTGAGCGTAATATTAAATAAAATCTATGCATATCTCAGACTCCCTTTTCAAACCATTGGTGTATAAAGTAAAAAACAATTATTGAATTAAGGACCCTTTCACCTGGTTTGTATTTCACACAATGAAGAAAAGGTTTTGGAGATGTTGAAGATACCCAAGGACTAAAATTGTTTATCTGACAACTTTATGAAACTTGCATTTTGTTTTCCTCCTTTGAAAATTGTGTTTCCCGAATTCCCTTTTCATGTCTTATAATACAATATCTGTTTGTTTATTCTTGCAGGCATTTTTAAAACAGACATTTGAGTTGCTGCTTGCATTGTCATATCTTTTAATGCATTGCAGTGTGGGCTTAATCTAACACATCATGTTGCTGATGAAACATTACATTTTGTAAGGCATTTATTTTCATTGCAGACAAGAATGTTGCTGGCAACTTAGATTATACTGTTAGAAATCATTCTGTGAATTTGTGAAAGAATTATCCCAGCAAGCAAACGATATTGATTTCTTTTCAGTTTACTTTGATGATAGTATTTTTTCCCATTTTCTCTAATGCTTTTTCAGTTTTTCTCCTTGACCGCAGTTGCTCTACGTTACAACAACTTCCATATCCAAAAGTTACAATTGATTACACAATTTAGCTTTTTTTCCAGTGAAGAGTTTTTTCTACAAAACCTTTGACTCTCCGAGTTGAAATATAATATCCCACTATAAAAGAGCAGTAGGTCCATATTGTGAGCCTCTATCTGGTGTTTACAGCCTGATCCTAGCCACGCGTCACACTGACGACATCAACCTGCCGTACCTGGACCACGAGGCTCGACGTCTGCCGCTCCTCAAGCGAGTCTCCACCACCGCCTCCGGACAGCGCGATCGCGAGATGAGGGATGTCTACTTCGAGAAACGATAACCGGCACCATGGATTTAGACCCCTTCCTTTATTGCCTAAAAATCAGTATTTTTCAAATAGAAAACAAAAAATAACATCTTTAAAGTTGTATGGTATTTAGATATGTTGAACAGTTATAGACAATGTATAAGTATTTGTAATAAGAAAGAAATCGTTTTCATGGAGATTTATTTTGAATGATAATTCTGTTTGTGAGTAATTGTTTTTGAATGCTTTTTGTTCAGCTGTGATAAATTTGTGATAAATTAAGTGTTTTATTTGTTTCCAAGTTGAAATTTAAAGATGTCTATGTCTTTGTTTTTTATAAGTGTTCATTATGCAATCATGTTAAATGTGAAGGTACAACTATCGTCTTTTTACAATCAGTAGATAATCAATTATTGATTTAATTTTAGACTTGTATCAAAACACTTTACACATAGATCTATGAAAACAGTTTAAAAAATCTAACCTTACTTTTTTCCCTTCAGGACTATTTCATAGCTATAACTTCAGAAAGGGACATTTTTCTGCTGCAATTTATACAAAGTTAAGAATTTCACTTAGAACCCATATAATGTAGCCACTGTTTTGATCTGTATGTCTGTTTTCTCAACTGCCAGCTTTTCTGTTCTGTTCATGTTGTTATCATACTTCTAACTGTTGACAGTGTAGTAATTTTAAAACAATCCTTTTAACTGTACATATATGTTTTGCAATTAAAGTGAACAATCTTTCCATATTTTGCATAATAGAGGTTGTTTTGCAATGGGAACTTTATTTTGCTTTACACACATAAGAAATAAAAGTTAAAACTTATTTCAGTGGTTGTTATTGATATATTTCAATGGAGGTGGTGACTCTATGAGCAATCAAGTTTTTAGATTTATTTTATGACCAATTAGAGAATTCAATTCTTATCCTATTGATGTTGACCAAAAAGGGGAATTACCTATCACAACAATATTACTACAATGTTAAACATTGGTTTGACACTGAATGTAGCATAGAAGGAAATTACAGACCATAAAATGTACTAAAGTGGTCATAGGATCGCATGGCAGCCAGTCTGTGCGTTAATTATTTTTCGAAATTGAAATAAAATTTTCCATAGCCCGAATGAAATTTTAATAGCCCAATCTTTTTGTGGTAGTCATAATTCATACAAAGCATATGAGAAATTAGTTGACTTGCACTTTTTTTAATATTGCTTGTGTTTTCTTACGAAAAAATAACTCCACAATCAGTTTTTACGTTAATTTGTTTCTTTATGTAGAATTTTACATCAAATTTTAAATCGACCGGTCGGGCTACCTTGCATACAATTCTAATCGACCGACCGGCCTTTTACTCGACTCGGGCTTTGGGCTTATAGACTAATTCGCAGACTGATGGCAGCACATGCTCAACTCTTCAACACCTGGTCAGTCCCTAGATACTGATGATGAATATGAACAAGATAGTGTATTTCATGAAATTTATCAGCAATAATTTTATGTTCAATAAAAGGTCCTTGTGTCATAATTAATGCACAGCACAGTGATAAAATACTGACAGTGTCCATGGATGTTACTGAACAAGGAATTGAAACAATAAAATTGCATAAGCCATGCTCTAGTAAAAACGTGTGTGGTCAGTTTTGAATATGTCCCATTTCATATTCTTTTTGGGATCAATTTGCATTGCTAGTTTCTAACATAAAAAAAAAGAAAAATTATATAAAAATATTTTAATGGAAGAACAAAGTAAAAAAAAAGAAGTCATTCCGATTGGATATAATCCAACTCACACTGAAAGGCTATTTTGTAAGTTATTTATTTAAGGTTAATTTCAAATTCCAAACATTGTCGCCCCAAGGTGCAGTGGATCAGTACTCATCCCTTTTTTGCCAAGGGTCACAGATTCAACACCAGCTTGAAGTGAATAATTAAAAAAATAATTTTATATTGTAAGATTGTAACAATAATTTTCCATAAAAAATCTAAATCAATGTTTTCGAAACATAATGATTTTCAACCCAAACCGGTATGCAGAAGATTTAGACATGAATGAACAAATTAAATATTACAATGTTTTTAATGCAAACCACAAAGTAAGAAAGAATATTTTATTAGACAAAGACTTTTTACAGAATCCTTGGTAGTATAATGAAAGAACATAACAGACTATTATTATTATAATAATATGGAAATGAACGACATTCAAGATTGGTATACTTAATATCTGAATAATAATAACTTGATGCATAGTCAGAGGAAATGGTAAACATGTACAGGTTTATAAACAAAACACAGAAAAAATATTATGCATTTGAAGGATACACTTAGTACCTGGAACATCATTACTAAGTAAACGGTATTCACAGAAAAACTATATTTTACAAAAATGTTCAACTGGTTTAGAATCCTATTACATGCACATGTAACCCACTTGAAGAGTTAATAACTTTTATGGGTCAACCATAATGCCTATAAATTGTATACAAGTAAAAGGAAAGTTTGTTTTAAAAGTAACACGACTCTTTGGCAAAATGGTAATCAACAAAATGTACAAAAGTAGTCTTAATATTGACATGCACAAGATGCACATATTTTAACTCATCTTCACCTATAGAAGACATAATATGACCTTAAGGCATTACAGTTAGCATGATATTTCTGTGATTTAGTCCGATTGCATAGAAATTACAAACATGCATAGATACACTAAATAATGATAAAACAATGTAAAAAGAAAATTGCCAGCAATCTTCTGAACACTATTAAACTTTGATAAAAAAAATTTGTCCACTTTACTCATGGCGAAAATTACATTATTGTTCTTATTAATTTCTAAATTGGTTTTCCAAAACATTTATATGGTATATTCATTAAATGATGTAATTACATGATCAAAAACTGAAGAATGATTTTAAAATGAAGCTCTCTTTATCATAGTTACCATATAAGGAATTTGTTAACAAATTTAAGAGAAAACAGTGGATTTCAATAAACAATTCTGCATTCAATAAATATAAACAATAATAAAAATATAAACAAAACTGTTTTAACAAATTATACATGATATGTACCAAAAGAAAACACAATGAATTAACAAATTACAACTCTGTCATTTTAAAATATTTATATTGCTTAGCAACTTATTTTCTTGTTAACTAAATGTGTATTATTATTTAATTATAAGAAAAAAATCCAACATCTTTCCAATCTCTTTTTCAATAAAGTCTATCATTCTTTTAATGGAAAAAATATGACAAGTATAAAATCACAGATCACTTTTTCGTTTGATGGTCAATCGGTTGGGTATTTAGGTTCCTGGTCCTATTTTACAGCCGAATTCTGAAGGAACTGAAACAAGTATGTCATCAAAATGTCATTGTTTGATGAATTGACAATAAAACACCTTTGAATATGCTTTTTACACACTAATGAAATTTTGAATGTCAAATTGTAAATTCTAATATATTTACAAGTACATAGATTTTTATATATAAAAATTATTATTATATATTTAGAAGATCAAAAACATTAATATGATGTATGTTTAGACTGTTAAAACTTTAACACTAATTAACTTTGACTCACTACGATCAACACCAGATCTACAAGAACCCCAAACCCACCCATCATTGTGTCAGACTGGGAGCCCATGTACTTACTTGACAAAGTCAGGGGCCTTGGAAATCACATGCTCAAACTCTGCAAATGACAGAGAGTCATCGTCATCCAAATCTGCCTCCTCAAAAATCTGTAAAAGAAATAGATCTATTAAATAACACATTTAAACAAGAAGTCATACCTTTTCTACAATTCGATGTTACATAGTTATTGGTTATTAACTTCATTTGTTATTATTATTAATATTATCCCTATATTACATGTATAAAGCATGCTTAAGAAAATTACAGTTAACTGAAAAAAACATAAGGAATACATTTTGATAAAAGAACACCACAACAACTAAAAACACATTAAATAGTGCTTTTCCCAGTAAAACATTGATATTGGTATAGATAAACAGATCTAAAAAAGGCAACTGATTGGTAATCAAACTCTCCACTACTCCTTCACCCAGACACAAAAAATTATATTGGCAAAATCACTGTGATCTCTTCCACCCACTTTTTCCTGGCGTCTATGATAGAGGTTTTAACCAAGTGTAATTTATAAAGAAATGTCGGTTTTATAAGATATTTTCCCACCTTCAAGGTACAAACTCCCTCCTTAATATCTTGGTAAAGACAGGGTTATTAAAGAATCAATTTATTGAAAACACAACTGATGAAACATTTGAAATGACGTTTGATGTGACTTGAGGTGGGAATTATCATCATAATGTATTACATTTTTCGGGTCAATCAGAAGATTGAATTGTTTGTGTATAGCTGGCTGCGTGCACCAGTAACATTTAACGTAACATGCTCTCCCACATCTCCCACATCTCCCACACAAGCATCAAACGTCATTCCAAGCATTCTTTCGATACATTATATATCTAATGCACGTCTCAAGACTGGCCAGTGTACTCACGTTGTCAATAAGCTGCTGCATGTCCTCGTCACTGAGAGTCTGTTCTCCCGTCAGCTTGTCCACCACCTCCTTCAGATCGCGACTCGATATCATGTCATCCTCGTCAAAATCTGCATACAATGTACATGCAAACCTATAGAAGTTGATTTTATTATCAAGTTTGAAGTAAAGGCAGTATAATTAATTATAAAATGGCCCAACAAATTGTTTTTTTAATTAAAAGGGCAAAAAGAAAAGACTTCTGCAATGTACCAAAATTATACAATGTATTTCAATGACCCATTATTTTAAGGACTGACAAAAAAGACATTGTCACATGGACTAACACAACATACCATAAATTCTGAATGCGTATTCCACTTTGACATGCTTGGGGGCGTTGTCACTGAAGACTGACATCATATCAAGGAAGTCTTCAAATGTCATGTCTCCATTCTTGCTGGATGAGAACACCTCACAGATTCGCTCCTTGAATGGATTTACCTGCAAACAGTTTACTTGTCTTAATTCCTTATGTATGTGCTTATTATATAATTTATATTGTTGATGTAATGGTTTTTGACCTCAATTAAACATTATTTTTAGCATCACCCTATCAATGTATATCAGACGGTAATTTAATGTTACATTTTTTTAAATATTTTTTAAAATATTTCTTCTATGTAAACATTATGGCAGCTGAAAATTTACTGTTTAACATACACTTTGGAAATTTAGAAAGTAAAAACACCAGTGATTACCCTTAATTCTGGGAGCTCGAGAATTTCATTCTTGCCCAGTGTGGTGTTCCTGTCTTTGGCTACAGCATCAGGATTAAGTTGTGAAAATCTTTTAAATACACTGAAAATAAAAAAAAGTTTAGTGTGTAATTTACTTATAATTTCAATACAAAGTTTTTAATAGGAAATTACATACACATTTAATAGTTTGTATAGCAAGCATAAATAAACCCAGCCTTTACCTACTAACTTTTCATTTACAAATGACCTATTCCACATCTTTTACATTTTGTAAATTCAGTACCACACCTACCTTTTATCTTGTCAATTTAAAGGGGAAATTAATTATGTAATGTAGATTACAGCATCAGTTTTATCTTAGAAGCATTGTGTGTTTGTGTTTGTATTTCAATAATAAAATATTTTTACATAAACCATATAAAATTGGACACAATAAAATAAAAAAAATAATTATTATTTAATAGTTTTATATTTATGTTGAGGAAATATAAACTTACTGGAGTATTTCTTTCTTTGTAAAGTATGTCAGCTCCTGAAAGAGAAAATCATTGAAAGTGTTGACGTTTAAAGTATAAGTTATTTATTTTGAGCATATTTAGTCCATACTGTTATTGAAATTTGGTTTTAAAATGAATCCCTAGCGAACAGAGTGAAACACAGGGGAAATTTAGCGTTTGTGGCATAAAAAAATCATAGGTCAGCAGCCCCCCCCCCCCCCTCCACCCACTAGAAAACTGGGAGG
>Ga0224511_10005371_pt1 | contig 10027 bp, 9 predicted proteins | sample SF_May12_sed_USG_2_FD_169988 | JGI IMG/M metagenome (GOLD analysis project Ga0224511, IMG submission 169988) | Sediment microbial communities from San Francisco Bay, California, United States - SF_May12_sed_USGS_8_1 | ecosystem: Environmental > Aquatic > Marine > Sediment | place: USA... | reverse complement strand
TAAAACTATAGCCTTCAGATTTAGACCTCCCAGTGTCGCCTGTTGTACATATAGCAATGAAAAAAGGGAACTTTTAAAAATCTTCTGTTTCAGGTGAGCATTCCAGGGCCCTCTGGGCCCTCTTGTTGAGTTATTCCTCTATGCATGGTTGTAATGAATCTTGTAATGCCACAGTGGACGGTGAATGGAGCCCTGCCGGTCGGGTTCTTTGTGAAGAAGGAACTGTAACTCTTACAACAGTATTTTTGAGTTATTCCTCTATGTATGGTTGTAATGAATCTTGTAATGCCACAGTGGACGTGTTCCTCTATGCATGGTTGTAATGAATGTTGTAATGCCACAGTGGACGGTGAATGGAGCCCTGCGGGTTGGGTTCTTTGAGAAGAAGGAACTGTAACTCTTACAACAGTATTTTTGAGTTATTCCTCTATGTATGGTTGTAATGAATGTTGTAATGCCACAGTGGACGTATTCCTCTATGCATGGTTGTAATGAATGTTGTAATGCCACAGTGGACGGTGAATGGAGCCCTGCGGGTCGGGTTCTTCGTGAAGAAAGAACTGTAACTCTTACAACAGTATTTTTGAGTTATTCCTCTTTACATGGTTGTATTGAATGTTGTAATGCCACAGTGGACGGTGAATGGAGCCCTGCGGGTCGGGTTCTTCGTGAAGAAGGAACTGTAACTCTTACAACAGTATTTTTGAGTTATTCCTCTATGTATGGTTGTAATGAATCATGTAATGCCACAGTGGACGGTGAATGGAGCCCTGCGGGTCGGGTTCTTCGTGAAGAAGCCAATCAAGGCTGGCGAGGAGGTCACATTCGACTACAAATATGAGGTCTATGGGTAAGCAAAGTTGGACTGGTATATATGTTGACAATTCTTAGATTCTTGTGAGTGATAGGTCATGCCTGGTACCGTATGTCATTTCTCAAACCATTCATCTTGAAAATATATCAAGAGAGGATAAGTGGAATTTCCAAATGTCAAAATGCATAAATCAAAATAAAATTTGGTACCCCATTTCTGATTTGCCCATTAAATCACACACATTGAAAGTATTTCACTGGCAAAATCTTGTACTCAAGTAAATGATTCATTGTTAAATCATGAACCACATAATCTCATTCTTTCCGCGGGCTATATGACTTTGGAACGAACTACCGACTGAGATTAAGGATGCCCCAACTGTACCTGCATTTGCAAGTGGACTGAACAAGTTTTATGCTTTTTAATTGTTGTTTTAATTGAGTTATTTTATGTTTTCATTTAACTTTCATAAGTAAATTATTAGTCTTAAATTGTCAATGTTCAGGACTTGCGCCTGCCTTATGTATTCAGTATAGACTTTTGGCAGTATAATGTTGAAGTTGAAGTTGAAATAAGAATGTGTACATAACTTTTAGTATGATAATGCCTAAAGTCAATACTAACTATGCATGGCAACTCAAGTCATGAACATTAATATATTATTATATAACAACATATATTGAGCAAATCATGAATGTCTTATCCAACAGCAAGGAGGCTCAGAAGTGTTACTGCGGCACGTCGGTGTGCCGGGGCTGGCTGGGCGGGGACAAGAAGATGGAGCTGCGGTCGACGTCCACGCCACGTGCAGCCGAGGAGGAGAAGAAGAAACAAGAGATGTTCGACGACAGCGATAAGGTGAGACGTATTAACGTATTGCTGATGTTTGACGACAGCGATAAGGTGAGACGTATTAACGTATTGCTGATGTTCGACGACGGCGATAAGGTGAGACGTATTAACGTATTGCTGATGTTCGACGACGGCGATAAGGTGAGACGTATTAACGTATCGCTGATGTTCGACGACTGCGATAAGGTGAGACGTATTAACGTATCGCTGATGTTCGACGACAGCGATAAGGTGAGACGTATTAACGTATCACTGATGTTCGACGACAGCGATAAGGTGAGACATATTAACGTATCGCTGATGTTGGACGACGGCGATAAGGTGAGACATATTAACGTATCGCTGATGTTTGACGACGGCGATAAGGTGAGACATATTAACGTATCGCTGATGTTTGACGACGGCGATAAGGTGAGACGTATTAACGTATCGCTGATGATCGACGACAGCGATAAGGTGAGACGTATTACTGTATCGCTGATGTTCGACGACAGCGATAAGGTGAGACGTATTAACGTATCGCTGATGTTCGACGACAGCGATAAGGTAAGACATATTAACGTATTGCTGATGTTTGACGACGGCGATAAGGTGAGACATATTAACGTATTGCTGATGTTTGACGACAGTGATAAGGTGAGACGTATTAACATACTGGATATCGTATTTCATAATATTTATGCAACTTTCAACAATAAAAGGTTGAGCATGTACTTAGACAAACATTGTCAGAATTATTTTGTCAAATAAATTAGTTTCTTGTCTGAAGCATGGTTTTAGTAAACTCTGCATAATACCAATGATTATACTTGCCTGCTGCCTGCCAAACTATCTGTACATTTACAGTCACCAATCTTTATTAATTGATTGCTGGTTATGCTTTACCTGGGTAAAGGTTTGGATTGTTTGTGACAACTGTAAAGAAGATGAATTTCTTTACTTTTGAACATGGTGCAGTTTACAGCAGCTTATATTTCAGGCATATAATGCTCCAACCTACGGTGTTCTTGTTGGTGATTAAATTTTATTGAGTCTTTTTCTGGCAAGTTTATTATTTTGCAAACTAATGACGTAAACTTGAAAACTAAATGACATATTCCATGCCCTTGTTATCAGCTGGAAGAGGAAATAGAGAGGATGTCAGAGCTGGAGCAGGGATTGCGCAACAAGACCGACGTGCTCAACATATGTCGTCTCATGGTTCGCGCCGAGGACCCTGAACACAGGGCGCAGATACTCACTGTCCTCGAGGTGAGAAATGTGTTGATAGTTAATTGGTGCTTTAAAACCTAAACATAGCGCAGTGTTTTATATTTTGCTTGAACTGGAATCTCAGCATTGAGAACAAATAATATGTAGTTCTCTCTCTTTGTCAGCCATAGGAAATGTTGGTAGAATTAGCAAAGCTTTTGACTTAAAAAAACAACCGTTTTCACTAACTGTTCATTCAAGACACTAACAAGACTGATTACTCTAATCATGTTACATACTGAACATGGCCCAGCAAGCATGCCTAGACCATAACTTGCCTTGTCAACATTATTTCATCACAACTTATTTTCCTACAGAACACGACCCAGCTGGCGTGCCTGCGCCTGTTCGTGGACTACCACGGCCTGCCCCTGCTCTGGTGCTGGATGGCGGACCTCAAACACCATGTCACCGATCTCAAACTCATTGTATGTACTCGCAAAGTCTTAACATTATATTTGTGGGCAAACTGTTTTAGGGTCACTGATTTTTGACTGATCTCAAACTCATTGTAAGTACTCGCAAAGTCTTAACATTATATTTTTGGGCAAATTGTTTTAGGGTCACCGATTTTTGACTGGATTAAAATTTTGTAAGCTTTTATCATGAATTCTCATTGTTTTGACATAAACTTGTAAAACAAAAAATGATTTTTGTTTAAATGTTTTTGGTAAATGTTCACTAAATCTTTATTTCTTATGGGGTGCATGCATTTGTAATCCTTCATTCAACCACATTCCTGTTACACTGTAGATACTGAGGATCTTGAAGAAGCTGCCGATCACCAACAAGACCATCTTGCAGGACAGTAAGATCCTGGACATGGTGACGCGGTGGGCGGAGGGGCCGGACGACACCTTCACCAGCCTGGACGCCAGCATCACCGACACTAACACCGAGGATGACAGCGAGCCCTCGCTGCAGACGCCACCCATCACGTCGTACAAGAGCCCTGTGTCCATACTGGCTGCCATTGGAAAGAAGTCCATTAAGAAGAGTGTGAAATTTGCCGACGTGGAGTCGTCTTCTGACTCGGAATCTCGTGCAAGTGCGAGTGACATTGAAAATCCTCTGGAGACAGTGGAGTCTGATGTTAGTAGCAGCTCACAGACTGCTAAGAAGAAAAGGTATGGTCTCAGACGCAGGGTGCTTGCTAAAGATGGACCCATTAAGCAGTTGAGTGCTCTTGATGACACTGATGAGAATGTGACTCAGTCTGCAGATGCAGACAGCTCAACTGAAAACCAGTCTGAGTCAGGGGAGGGAATTAGTGATGAAACATCTGCTGCAGAGTTGTCTCAGGAAAATATTTCACCAGATGATAATGAGGACACAGAAAAAGATAAATCAGAAACAAATAATAGTGAAACTGCAGAACTGAGATTAGATAGTGAAGCAAATGTTGCCATCACTACAGACAGTACAGCAGAAGAAAACAGTGACAATATAGGGAAGTCTTTAAAACTCAGTGAACCAGCAAATGAAGAAACAGCTGACAGTGAAGCCAGTAAAACTGGTTCACCTATGTCCAGTGAAGCCGGAACATCCGCTTTGGCTTCAGAGGCAGGAACATCAGCTGAAGCCGACAAGGCCGAGAGTGCCTCAGTGGGTGAAGGGGAGAGTGAGGCAGCTGGTAAGGTGGGGGAGGCCCCGGTCTCGCAGCCAGTCACGGAGCAGGAGACAGAGGAGCTGGAGATGATCTTGAAGGCCAGGGAGATACTGAAGCTGGCCCGTGACCTCCTGGCTCACTGGTCAACACTCAAGGTCAGTCACACTGCTGATGGCTGGCGTCAGTCTTTCTGTTTACTTACATTACTGCTCCATGGTTTAGCTACAATGTGATTTGATGTCCATTTTAAGTCCTCCATTACCATTTATGGTTGATTATGTTGAAACATATATAAAGTAAGAGAGGGTATGTTTAATGAAGACACTTTGTTGCTTGGTAAGATGTTGATTTGTCCTCTTAAATGTTACTGTACAAAAAAAATTGTTCCACATTTCTTACAATATTAACAGTTCTCTAAGTTACTAGGTATGTGCCCTTTGTTATGTCTTTAGATTCACTGATGGCCACTTGCCATTATATTCTGTTAAACTTAACAATAGATTACAGTAAGAATTTCACCACAATGTTGTTGCTAACAATAGAACACATGGCAATCTTTGTAGTTAAATTCTCTCGTATTCAAATTATTGGCCAGCTTATGGATCCATCTATTCTATATCTGTTACTGCTGATCGCCAGGAGGTGTTCAAGATCCCCAAGAAGCAGGTGCTCGAGGCTCGCAAACAGTGTAAACTAATTCTATATATGTTACTGCTGATCGCCAGGAGGTGTTCAAGATCCCCAAGAAGCAGGTGCTCGAGGCTCGCAAACAGATGGAGCGGGAACTGGACTCCAACTACGAGAAGCTCTCCGTCCTCGAGGACAGGAAGAAGAAAGGTAAACAGTTCACACGGCTGGGTTGTAGCATGGGCTCTGATGTTCTCTTTTGATAACATGTTTACGTGTCTCTGTTGTATTTAGTCAGTATTCTGGGTTGTTTTTTTTTGGTCTTTTCATAATTGTTGAAAATCAGTTACAAAGTACAGCAAAGGGTTCATTACACTAATTTACTTACTTTATATACTTAACTTATTAAACAGTATTCTACTGAGGTCATGACCTATACGCAACCTAATACTTTCTTGTAATTATGGCCTATTTAGTCAAATTCAGTGTGTTAAACCTTTGTGCTGTGTCGATTCAGAGTCAGGCTGGGACACAGTGAAGGCTAAGAAGAGGAAGAGGGAGTCCAGCTACAAGGATGACACGGATGACTCAGACTCCGGCAGAGGGTATGTGTACTGGAATGCTACAGGTTTATAAATCAGAAAGTTGGAAATTCACCGGGCTTTGAACAAACTATCCCAAAACTGTCTTCAGATAATCTTTGGTTAATTGATTTATATTATCAATCGATTAAAAAAAATGTGAAGTTTTTTTTTACCTTACAGTATTTTACTTCATCGGATGATCTTCAAAAATTAGTGCTTCACTAAAACACTTTATTCATTACTTGTCCTCCTCTCACGGCCAGGAAGTGTTCACAAGTGACCCCATAACAGATTTACAGTCCCTTGTTAGGTCTAATAGAGTTGTTTAATTCAGGCATTTTGTACAGGAAGGTACAGTAGGGAGGTCAATATACCGGTACATTTTGCAAAGAGTCAGTTTTTACAGTGGTTTGGTGTAAGCAGTAATGACTGTTGTCATCTCTCCCTATTCCCAGGAAGTCGCTGCTGGTTACGCCGCCACGGATGAGCAAGGTGGAACGGCGGCAGCTGTTTGAGGCACAGGTGAAGGCCGCCGACCAGATGGCCGCCGAGTACCAGCGGCAGCAGCAGCAGATGCAGCAGGAACAGTACGAACAGGTATTGCATGTTTTGAATTTACCATTTTCTGAACACTCTTTACTCAAAGAAAAAATATTATTTTTCCCTTTCGTGACCAAGGCTAAAAGGTGGGTAGTTAGGTAGGAAAACTTGTTTTTTCCTTTTATTTGTTCTTGTGTATTTTTCACAGTACCAACAGGTAATGCATAGATCTATTGATGGACATGATCCTGGCAATCTTTATTTCTTAACAATAGATTACGTTAATCATCTAATACGTCACACAATACGCTAAGCAGTTAAAAGCATTATTATCTTATAATGGGTATGTGCAGTATTAAGTTAAGCCCATAGAATCATTTGTCTCTCCTCTCCCCACCAGGAGCAGATAATACAGCAGCAGCAGCAGCAACATCAGCGCGAGTTGATGCAGGACCCAGCTTTCTGGTACTACGCCACCAACGATCCGTCCTTCCTGCCTTCCATAGGCATCGACCCCCACACATTCCTTCAGCAGCGTGAGTATACACATTACTACACATTTTAGTATTTAAAACATGTTAGTTATTGTTGTTAAACTAAAATATTTCATGAATGAATTATTCAATTAGTCAAATGTTGTCCCTCTGTCTTCTGTCAGTGACCTTGGCTTCCAACAACTTTCCACAATGAGTGAAACATCAGATACTCACTTTATACATTGTAGCATAGACCATTGTAAATGTTGTGTTAATTAATCAATCTGTAAGTCAGTCAATGTCAGTCAGTCAGTCAGTCAGTCAGTCAGTCAGTCAGTGTCAGTCAGTGTCAGTCAGTCAGTCAGTCAGTCAGTCAGTCAGTCAGTGTCAGTCAGTCAGTCAGTCAAGTCAGTCAAGTCAGTCAAGTCAGTCAAGTCAGTCAGTCAAGTATTGTCTCTCTTAAAAAGCTGGTACTCCCAGCTTCCCGCAATAAATATTAAACATACTGTAGCGTTGATGCTTGTGTACATGTATGACAGCCATGTGTTGTGCCCCCTGTCTACAGTGGCCAGTGACCCGGTGCTGCTGCAGCAGCTGATGTCCACCATTCCCAACTTCCCCCAGCAGCTGGAGCACCTGACCCTCATGTACCAGCAGGCCGTACTCCAGGTGAGCTCACCTGCCCACATGTGCTGTCTCATCATTAGTTGTTATTCAGAACTCCGTATTTAATGGGCACTTTCATCATTAGGTGTTATTCAGAACTCCGTATTTAATGGACAGTTTCATCATTAGTTGTTATTCAGAACTCGGTATTTAATGGACAGTTTCATCATTAGTTGTTATTCAGAACTCCGTATTTAATGGAAAAACCCAGCTTAAAGAGGGGGACAAACAAATTTGGCCTATTTCTTTCTATTGAAAACTACATACTGTATCAGTAATTAGACACCGTATAAACATTTTATTGGTCGAATGTGACCTACATAACGGTAAATCTTTGTTTGTCACTCTCGGGTTTTCCCATCAATTACGAGTTCCGAATCAAGTTTGTTAACATCAGTGATTTTTTTTCTCAGTCAAATATGGGGCCAAAATTTGTCCTCATTTCCAATTGCGAAAACAATATTTATTTCTAATCCTCATAGAAAATTTCCTATTGGTGGATTTCAAAAAAATTGGTGAAACTCCATGTCAAACTTTGCATGTGGAAGTTGCAAGCAACACATAAACTATTCAGTCTTCTGATTAGCTAAATGATGTGGTGCATTATGATGTTACTGAACCTCCTCTCCTGCCCTTTGTCAGAATAAATGTCATTTCAAATAGTCCGGCAGATAAGTTGGTAATATTTCAATCCATTGCTTTTGATCACTGTTTACCCCCATGTGGATATTGATTTTCACTCTGACAGTAAGCCATGCATAATCCCCTTAGAAGTTTTAGGAATGTTGTTTATTACCGTGTGGTTATCTCCCCTGCAGGCGAGCCAGGTGGAGCTACTACATCAGCACCAGGTGCAGGAGTTGGCTCCCCCGGAGTTTGCTGAAACTGAACCCATGACGGAACAACACCTCGCCTTCCTGCAGCAGGTAATCATGGTTACATGTTGTTCAATGGTCCTGTAGAATGCAAGCTTTGCTGGCTTGTTAGGCTTATATTTAAAGAGAAAATGATTCAGTCAACTAAAAAATACTTGAAATTGTTGCTGGGTCATTTGTATTGCAGGTTAACAAATGAAAACCTATCCATTCATGATTGTCATAGTGCATGTTTGGAGAAACAATCTTTTCTGAACATGTGCTTAAATTTTAGTTGAGAACTTGTATCAAAACATAAATTTATATTTACTCTTTGCTGTAGCTTTGAATCACAATCATCTTGCAGCCTAATTAGGACAACATTCCAGACTCTAATACAATAATCCTAATAAAGCCATATTGTTGGAATAAGTTGTCTGACTTGTCTCCCTTTTTTCCCTGAAGATAGCTGGTTTAATTATATAAGACAAGAATTTAATTTCTTACCTACAATACAGCAGTATTTGCATATACTTATGTCCTGAATTTTAACTTGGCTGCCGTTTCTGTAACAAAGCGGTTGTGGCGTTGTCAGTAACAGTCTGTGACAAATCTTACATTATTATTATTATTATTATTATTATTATTATTATTATTATTGTTATTATTATTATTACTATTATTATTTTCGTCATCTCCAGGTGGAAGCATTCAAGCAGCAGCACCTCGAGCCCACAGACAAGGTTGCCGTGGCGACAGAGGAAGAGGACGTTCCCCCACCCCCGTCCCCACCCCGGGGCAAGGCCGTCGTGCTGCCACCCAACTGGAAGACCGCCAAGGACGCCGAGGGAAAGATGTATTACTACCACACAGTTACAAGGTGAGAAAAAATGAGATTTTTGGGGAGGGTCATTTTCTTTGTGGAATACTTACATGTTTTGCCATTTTCTACCGTACCGTACGTTGTTAATGATTCAGTGGAAAAAAATGTATAGATTCACAATAATAAATAGTTGCTTGTAACCGATGATTTGTTTGAAATAGAGCTGAATGATGCTAATAGAATTCCAGTTGTAAATTGATAACTTGCAGCCTTCTATTGTAATGACTAAAAATATATCTTTCATTTTTCTTATGTTTATTGCTATGGTATTGCAGACAGACGCAGTGGGACCCGCCCACCCTGGACACCGGAGAACACACGGACGACATGGAGATCGACACACCCACACAGGACGACACCACCGTCTCCAAGGTACACGCACATTTCACGCTCGTATTCCATGTTCTTCTGAGATCGTTGATAGTGTTTGTATGATCTGAAGGAGTCATTGGTTTTGGAAATAGAATTTGATTTTGAGTTCTATATCATCAGTTAGAAGGCACTTGCGAATTCAGTCACATAATAATAATTGTGAGCATTATACTTGCAGGCTAGTTAGTTTGGATTGGGTTTTAAGAACAGAGTTCTGCTTGGTGCTAGGGGTTGTTGATGATTTAACACTACCTTACCATTCATGAACAGGTTCAATATAACTGAGGCAGCTATTTTCCCAATGATGACTTTCGTTTCTCTCAGATTAAATACCAACATGTTAGGCAAAAAAAATTGATCTTCTGTTTCTCAGGCACTGGCGCATTTATTTTTTCACACCTGCTTAAAAAATTTTATTCAAAGAATCATGCCCATAATTTCGTTAAACTTAATTTTGGTAAAATTAATAATCTGACACAAAAAAAAAAAATTTTGCCCC
>Ga0224511_10005370_pt1 | contig 10028 bp, 8 predicted proteins | sample SF_May12_sed_USG_2_FD_169988 | JGI IMG/M metagenome (GOLD analysis project Ga0224511, IMG submission 169988) | Sediment microbial communities from San Francisco Bay, California, United States - SF_May12_sed_USGS_8_1 | ecosystem: Environmental > Aquatic > Marine > Sediment | place: USA... | reverse complement strand
CTACTACTACTACTACTACTACTACTACTACTACTACTACTACTACTACTACTTCTACTACTACTACTACTACTACTACTACTACTTCTACTACTACTAGTTACTACTACTACAACAACAATAACAACAAGCGTACCTGAACTATTGTTGCTACGTTGAGAAGCTTGGCAATACAGATGATAGTAAGAACAATGAAGCCGGTGATAAACCCGCGCAGTGGGCACCCAGTTCCAGCCATCAGACAAGTTACAGGAAGCGGTCGGAATGACCCCAGAATTGAGCTCCGACCCTTCCAGATGTTCTGAGACTATCAAACGAGCGATGGCCTCTGTCGGAACTGAATCAATTCACTGACCAATTCCACTCACACCACCTAATGGATAGATCCATTGCTCATTGCTGGCCATAATCTCTATAATTTGTTCATCTTAACAATAGAATTACAATACGAATTTCACCTCAATGAATTTGCTAACAGTAGAACACATGACAATGTTTGTGGTTAAATATATTCATATTCAATGAATGATGATCAGGGTTGTCAATACATCGCAAAAGGTAAAATTCTGTCGACCTTGTGTTCCGACGCATTCGATTGGTGTTCTATTTGTGCCAATGTTTGGAATGTCCAATCTACTCACTAATCACCTAGACGTCCTGTCTACAGGCGGGTTGCAATTGTCCAGTAATTATGTTAACACCTCCCCACCTTCTAAGCAAACAGATGAAATATCGACCTGCTGTATTACGGGTCCGTGAATATACGGCCCTATCGTTTTTCGATTTGCGTTTGATAGTACATAAAACAAATATCAAAATGTTTTAAACCGTTTTTTCGTTTCCTACATGTTCAAAGCAAACACAAAATACGAAAAATGTCACAGATCGTTTTCCGCTGTTCAAATCCATTTAAACAAAACACGATATACGAAGTACAGGTCTTTTTATTTATACCCCGTTCCGTTTATTATATAGTATAGTGCGTTGTGGAAATTGAAACACAGTTGGTCATGTCGTAAACCGTATCTGTCGTTCACACCTGGTGTCTTAATTGAATAAAATACATTTATGTATTGATCATGATGTGATCAATAACAACACGTATTGACGGAAAAGGGCATTTACAATACTTTACATTTATGTGCTCTGTAACAATTGCTTCAACAAAAAAGGATTGTATTTTTTGAAATACATATCTGTGTGACAACTAAATATTCAGTAAAGTACATGTATAGGAAATAGATTTAAAATTGTTTAAAAGAGGGGGATGTGTGGTTAGTGGTGGATCTAGGAAAATGATTGCCAACTCAAGAAACATGTCTCGTCTGTAGTATTTCTGGTAAATAATGATTAATAATAGAATTTGATAGGCTAATACGAGCACGTCTTTAAAAATCTCAACAATCATTGGTTATCAATATGCAAATTAATATTGACGTAAGTAATACGCACTACTGTACCATTTGTGTTAAAATAATTGCTACATGGCATAAATAATAAATGCACTTTCCGTCTACATGTGTTATTTTTTACTTCAATAAAGTTTTTTATGTCATTGAGCAGTAATGACATAAAAAACTTTATTGAAGTAAAAAATAACACATGTAGACGGAAAGTGCATTTATTATTTATGCCATGTAGCAATTATTTTAACACAAATGGATTGTTGCTTTTTTGCGTGGGTTTCATCCTCAGCTGCTCAAGTGAAATTATTGTAAACTTACTTAAAATAAATTGAATGAAAAAACTATTTAAAATACTTTAGAACAAACATGAAAGTCCTTTGCGAAATGATTTATATTTTGTTGAATAATGAAACCGTACACAAATAATGTGTCACGAAATGAATTCCGGATTCCGGTTTTTAGCAGTCGCCATTGTTGGTATGATCGACTTCTGCATTAGTTGATCTCATAGATTTGAAGTATTAAATGACGATAATGTGTGTGTAAAAATGATGCATTTCAATGATGCAAAACGAAAACAAATATTTAACAACCTTCGTATATTCATAAAGACTTTATTGACAACTCTAGAGATACATTAAAATATAATGTTTTTTTTTAATTTAAGTATTCTTTTGTAAGTACGAGTACAAACAAACAAACAAACAAGCGAACACGTGTGAGTGTTTTGACTTTCTTTGTCGCGTTCGTCTTGTATTTAGCGTAAATAACTGGATTATTGCGTACTGCGTACCAACTTTTTCGTACTGCATATGGTCTAACCCCAACCCCACCCTCATAATGTATACAGAATCAAACCTGTGTCAAGCAGCCATCCAAGGGAAGCACAAAAAGTGGCTGCTTAGTGCAGGTGGCTGCTAAGCGGAGGTGAATATCAGTACAAAATTAAAGTTAGGGAATGTTCTGTATGGCTGCTTAAGACAGATTGGCTGCTTAATAAAGGTGACCGCTACAACAGGTTTGACTGTAGCTGTTTTTAACTCTGCTTAGGTTTTATCGCGTCGGTCACCCTGCTAACTATAGTTCCATTGTTCACCAGTACTAGCCTCATTTTTTCTGCAAGCGACGTACTGTTCCTCACACTATGTCAACTGCACACCACACCTGGCTGTTTTGCCTCGTAGCATTCATTATGAAGTCCGCAGCTACTGGGATTCGATCCCCTTATCCTTACATTCCGAGTCTAATGTTTCACCGACTGAACTAATGGGGCAACTTTTGAAAAAATAACCCTAAGTTTGTATCAATTGTCGACAGAACTGTGAAAAGACAACAGAGAAACTAAGATGAACGCTTTATTTCAATATTACATAATACATTTAATATTACAATATTAATTTTCAAGACAGATGTTTGTTTACAATAATAAACTAAAGGGAGACAAACAGTGAATGCTTATCAGATTATATATCTATTTTTGTTAACGCCCATGTTTACATTTTGATTTAAATTAATATGCTTCTCTTTGAAAAATTCACTTTATATTATGTATTTTTTTCCGACTTGTTGAATCAATACTTGTTTCGCTATAAGCATGTACTGGTTTGAACGCAATACAGATTTTTGTTCTGGTGTTTTTATCTTTTAATAATGGCTATCGTGTGTAAAAAATGTAGGATATTTGAATATGAAGTTTTAATTCTTGAAGACAGTGGTAAAATATTTTTTACAACTTAGTGTGGTGAATGTTAACTGTTTGCGCGAACGACGCTAGTGCGAAATAAAGTTCTATTTGATATTATTTATCTAGTTCAGTTTACTAAATATCAGTCTTTGCATGCACATATCAAATTCAATTACTAGTAACCAGATTTCGCTTACTGCGCACCGGACCCCTAGGTTCTGCGTATTATCCAGATACCCCTATATACTGCCGCTTTTTTTACTGCGTTTAAGCGTTCAACTTCAAAGGGAAGGGAACAGATATTGGCAAGAACCAAACTTATGGAAATAATTGGTCATACATTGTGTATAATCCGTTTAACCATTGTTAGGAAACATATTATTCAGTAATGAACATTCAGGTGTGAAATATGCCGTTTAACTTTAACGTAATTATTCAATATTTGGGACGGACTTGGAAGTAAATGGTTACATACAGATACTTTCAATTCTGCTTAGCAAATGCACAGTGGAGATGCCAATGACTGTCTAGCGGCTTTATGCTCCAAGTCTACCCCGTGACAAACGAAGCAGATTTCTCTATTATCACTTATGATTGAATAATGCCCAATATAAACGACCGCGTTGCAAAGCTCTTTTATGCGTTATCTCTATAAACTAAATATCCATTTCACTCTCTACAGCCGGTTTGCACAGTTGTTTAGGCCAGATGTCTTATTTTGTATTCTGTTGCTCGCGACACGTCATCTCAATATGGTAATCATTTCTGTGAAATTAAAATTTAACTTCAAATAACGAAGTTATGGACCGGACACGATTATGCTTCAAGGTCATGCTATGAGCTTGACCTTCAAGGTAGCGCCCCAAATCTGCGCGCGACTGATCGTCTCAATATGGAGAAATGTCCCTCTTGTCGGTTTGGGCATTAACATGGGGGAAAATCTAAACTACCCCTAAACGGCTAAATAACTGTGTAAAAGAGTATAAAAAAGAGGTACCATGTGCTTGTTTTGAAGAAAAATGTGCGCGAACCAGGACCTTTCCAATATACCATTCATTTTTAGGGGAAATCATTTTCTTGTCCACGGACACAAACAGAATTTACCTCATATTACATGCATTTTTCATCTTTTGAAATATGTAGTCAAGAACATTTTTAGTGTCAGCCATTTTACATCACATTTCTTTGCTAAGACTCTTAACTAAATAATTTATTTTAAGATAAGTAATTTTTAACCCAATTTTCTGTGCTGTAGCTCCTTTAAACATCTTTCAAGCTTTTAAATTGAAGCTTGGGTTCAAGTTTTAACGACGACATACAAACATGACAGTTCATTGCACGTTATATTCTTTTTTAAACATATCAGAAAAAGCTTCAATTACAAATGCGATACACACTTGTATGTGTATAAAAGCCATTCACAATAAAAAATGTTGAAAATAGTTCTGAAGACGGGTCAGTGCAAAAAGAAACCACACTTTAAATGTATGTGTTTAAATGTTTAAAGCATGTTCTAAGGCCGTTTCAACACTGACTGGATCCACTCTTTCAGAGGGACCGAAACCTATCCGACCTATGAAATGATAAGCAAACATGTGCCTATTTCGCTCACAGTACTTAATTTAAAATGAGTTGGCGAACGAAACTATTTTTCATGACCAACTATTCTAGTAATGTAAACGTGAACTTGGAACTTAAATTCACAACCACGTGAATTGGCAAACGGTGTACCTGCCAACACAATCGCGTTCATTTTTGCTTTAATTGAACAGTAAAATAAGACACATTTTCTTTATTAAAGCACCATATTTAGGTGTAATAAAAAACCAAAACAATATTAACGTCAAGCAAAGCAATAACTATACCGCCAAGTTTACTGATGGTTGAATGCGAGTTGGCTAAATAGTATTATTACTATTACTTTTTATAAGAGTGTTTTGAGAGCGAAGCGATCGACGAAAAACTCAGCAGTTTGCATTAATTACCATATTTTGTAATTTATGATATACTTTATTATATAGTATATGAAATTTTATGCTTCTATATTACCTGTGTACAGATTCAAACAGTGTTATTCTTCTACTTAAAACCGCCAGAGCACAGTTTGGGCATAAAATGAAACTATGTATAAACATGTCCTAAAAATCTCAAAAACTGCACGATAAACTATGAACATTAGGTAACATTTGTTAATTTTCCAATTTGTTTTAAAACAAACCAGGATAATTATGTTTTTAATAAATCAGTCAATTCGAGGGGAATTCAGTTTTTTTGTCCATGGGACATACAATAGGTTTACCTCATTTTATTATGCATTTTACACATTTTTAAGTATGTTGTCATAATATTTTAAGAGTCAGAGATTCAACATGACATTTCTTGACTGAGACTTATGTCTAAATTATAGTTTTAAATAAGTACTTTCCAACCTAAAAGTCTGTGCTCTATTTCCTTTAATGAAGATATGCATGTATCTTTTGACCACACTTGTTTATATCTTTCGTTTTAACTATATTAAAGCAGTTAATCCTACTCCTCTAAATATCAAGACGACCAAATAAAGTTATCTTTGCATGTTTAATTTTATATTACGACCTTCTTAAAAATGTGGGCCGCAAAGGAGGGTCTCAGTTTTGGGGTAGGCATTTATGTCTTTATTTTTTATTACTATTATTACGATGTAGTTAGTGCACTGATTATTCGCAACGTCTATATCTAACAATCATTGATACATACTTGTTAACGTGAAGTTTCATGAAAGTTTTCTCAAAACTGAAAGAGTGGTCAGATATCCCGCTAAGGAGGTATAACATTTTTGCCCGATTTTGGTGATCATTTGATATTGCATAATATCTCTACTATCGAGCTCCCTAGGCTATTGGACATTAATGTAATTTGCTTTCTTTATGTAGTATGTATGGCACACAACAAAAACTCAATATCTATATAATTGTGTTTAACACATGCAATAGGTCGAAGAAATTAAAATTGGAGTTTATTTACCCCACCCACATAAAACATCTATAGAAAATAACTATTTGATTTCTTACCAATGTTTTACTTCCCTGACATTAAATTAGATGTGTGAAAAATGTAAAGAAAAAATAAAGATATGAATGTCTACCTCCTGCCCCCTACCCACTACCACCAAAATGGGCCCCCTCCTATTTGTTTATATATGTTTCGTTCTAAAACTTATGCCTTGGGTTCGATTCCCGGCGTTGACAAGGTTTTTTGTATGCTTCTTTGTTTTGTTCTTGTTAGGTTTTTACTCTCTGGGTAAATGTTTTAATTCTCATAGTATACTCATCATATTGCAAAATCTGTGGCCAATTAGAAACGTATCAAGATACAGACATATAATCTTTTATCTGCCATACTACGAGTACATTGTAGCTTACTGCCTATTTCACCACTATTTAAAGGAGACGGACACATGTTTGTATAGTATTTTACGGCTTTTTGTACATTTGATATTGTTTTAAAAGTTTTATTTGTAATATTCAACTTGACTGACATTATTATCGAGCACTGCTCGTGTTAGAATACGATCTATGTTTGAAATATTGGCCGATGAAGTTAGGCATCGATGACGTCACGGCCATATTTTATGGGCGGCCCTTTGTCACTGATCGGCCAGTTTGAGTCCATACCGTCCAATACGAAGACGTTCCGACCACTTTTGGGACTTTATGGTTTGTTTATATTTCAGCAACTGACAATGCAGATTTTCGTGAAAATGCCCACTGGTCGGACCATTGGTCTTGATGTCGAGCCGTCAGACTCCATTAAGAATGTGAAAGGCAAGATCCAGGACAAGGAAGGCATTCCCCCAGACCAGCAGGCTCTGACGTTACAATTTCTCAGCAAACTGTTAAAGGACAGCTTTATCATAGCTGACTACTGGATCCAAAATGGTTCCACCATTCTAATGTTTATTAAACTTCAGAAACCATAACTATCTTAACAATTATGTTGCAAGTGTATATCGCTCAGAGTGCATAAGAATAACATTTATGCTTCAAATTTCAATTTTAGATCAAACTACAAAAGGAATAAATAAAATGCAGACATAGTGTGTACACATGATACGTTATAAACTAATTTATTAAATGTTTTTAATGTTTATACATGTTCTTGTTTGAAACCTCAATACCCAGAAATTTTGTATTTGGTAAATAGCGCCATATAGATGTCTTCTACTAAAGTTACTTACTTTATGCCCCTGGGTAAAACTGGCTCGGCCTTTGGGGGTCAAAAGTTTCCATTGTATTGAGCAAGAAGAAACATCAAATGGCTTCACCTAAACAACTTCCTTTTTGCATATAATACACAATTTCCATACATAGCTTAGTAACTGTTTATGATTACAGTGAAACGAAATATACATACAGTACCTCTAGTTTTTTTGTGTGTACATAATGCAGAAAGGCTATTCTTCCAATTACCTTTGAATGGTTCCATGTTAACGAATTGAACGGCTAATGAAGATGGTACATAATGTGACATCAGATATGTCTACGTTTCCAAATGAGGTAGACTTTAAGCAGGTCTATCAACATTCTTGTTTCTATTCATCTGTATAGCAATAATAACAAAAACAAAAATACAGAGAGCAGAGTGATAAAAAGCCCAACTCTTCCAAAAATGTTTTACAACTTGAGAAGACATTTGACGTATGAAAATATATAAACGTACCTGGCTTCCTCTGGTATTTTCGGGCCCTTTCAACATCGCGCGAAAAGAGCGTGCAACCTTCTATAAAAGAAATAATATTCGATTTCATTGTCTTAATCACAATAAAATATTCAATTAATTAACGTCGTAAATATTAATATACCTCATGTCTGACATAAATTATATTTTTTATTATTATACCTCACTGGAAATTCCCTATGCTAAAGCCCTATACCAAAGCGGGTGTTATTTCGTTCGATCACATTGTTATATTACCCGCTATCAAAGGAAGACAACTAATTGACTATTATTAGCCATACTTTCACCAGTTACTTCCCTTAGTTTCAGCAGCCGACATTTTAAACTTTGTAAACAAAAACAAATCAGTGTTATTTCAAAAACATCAACTCTGATATTTCAAGGGAAACGTACGTAATCATAAATATGTAAGTTAACACTAATTAAATTTTGAACATATCCTGCTGCTATTTGAGTTTTAAATCCAATGTTTATATTAATAATCAAAATGATATGTAAGTTTTATGTAAATTTTCAAGAAGTGACTTTGCTAACGCCTCGGTTGATATTATTTTCCTCAGGTTGATAATCTGTACCGTCACCCTCACTGCCATGTGTTATTTATATACTAATGACACGAAAACAACGCTAAAACGTGCCATTCTTTTTTTACAATTACGTATTTTGAGGCCTAGCTTTACGTAGCTTTCATTTATCACAGCATCACCATGCGTCAGTGTGTACTGGAAACGAAACAGAAGATTAAACTGAACACCATGATTTATAACAGTAATTATTTGCTTAAATTAGTTGGGAACATCTATATTATACCGGGATATAATTTATTATGTAATTTCAAGGAAAATTTGTTCTCTTAATATTATAAACGGTTTCTATTTTTATGGAAGACGTAATTGCTAAATTGGTTATATTTAAAATTGTTACAGTTCCCAATCTTCTTTTCGCTTTATACATTGTTAAAGGGACAATTATTCCAGACTAATTACAATGACCATGGTAATTTCTTCACACCACTTCACATTTTCCTTTTGAATAAAAACAACAACATAATACAATTTTATGATTTGTCCAGCAAACCCGTGAACTTGGAATATACCCCCTATTTTAGCAGTCACAGGCATAGCTTATGTGTTGCTAGTGTTATGTTTAGGGGTATGTAACATATCATGTTTGTTTTGGAAGCACATTTGGAAGCAGGTAGAGGTTTCAAAACCACACCATTCATATTCATTACAGTATGTTTTAAAAACCCATTGCCGGTTTACTGAGCTAGAATGTGTGATGTCAACTACCTAAATTCTTTTACCGTAATTGAAATTTAGATCTTATAAAAACGTCTGTACATAACATTATAGCGTTTGTTATCATATTGAATGAAACAAACACATTAAAGCTACTAAAAGCCTGGTTTTGAGATGATGATGTAATTGCTTAGAATTGATAGTAGAGAAACAATTTCACTTGTGTAAATGCAGCAAATGTTTTGAGCACGCCGCCGGTGTGTATACATGGTAAGCACAAACAATAAGTGTAAGTTATATTTTATATTTTACGATTTACGAAAAAATGTTAACGAGCGACAATGAGTGAAACTTTTATTTTGTATCAAATTATAATATGTGTACTAAAACCGACTTACCAGTTCACCGGGCCACTTTCTGTCGGCTTCTTTGTTTAACCGCGACAAGTTCAATTAAAGTTGACAGCTCAAGGCGCGATTGTACTTAGCGCTAATTGGTCGGGCGATTCCATTCTACTGACACCCATAATTGCTAAGTCGACTGACCACATAAATGATCTCACTTAATGAATAATAAGCTAGTTATGAACCAATATATGAATAATCGGTACTGAATTTAAAAAAAAAAGCTATGATTGTGAACTGTAAGGAAAATAATTCACCTACCACCCGACCAGCTTTTCCAACCATTTATAATCTGTTCGCCAATGAACGGATAATTTTTCAAGGATTCCAGTGGCGAATCCAGGATTTGACCTTAGGGAGGTCGTAGACTTTGTCAACGGGGGTGGGTGGGGTGGTAGAAAATCATTGAAAGTGTTGACGATTGAGTTATAAGTCATTTTTGAGCGTGTTTTGGCCCTGTTTTTATTAAAATAAGTCTTAAAATGAACAAAAAATGAGAAAAATTACCGTTTGGGGGCATAAAAAATCATAGTTCCGCGACCATTAGAGGGGGGGGGGGGGGGGGTGCCCCGAGCAC
>Ga0224511_10005369_pt1 | contig 10028 bp, 4 predicted proteins | sample SF_May12_sed_USG_2_FD_169988 | JGI IMG/M metagenome (GOLD analysis project Ga0224511, IMG submission 169988) | Sediment microbial communities from San Francisco Bay, California, United States - SF_May12_sed_USGS_8_1 | ecosystem: Environmental > Aquatic > Marine > Sediment | place: USA... | reverse complement strand
AACATCACCTCGACCACCAAAATGATGCTTTTGCAGACTCTGTTAAGGCGTTTAAAGTGAAAATTAACCATGTTTTAGATAAACTAGAGCATGCTCTTATGATAAAGAAAGACCGCCATTTTGAAATGAAGTCTGAAGAGTTAAGGGGCTGTCTAAAAACATGCGAGTCGGCTCTAAACGCATTGAAAGAGTCGCTCGGAAGTTTAGACATAGCCGCGAAACAAGAGGACAAACAACAGAAGTTCATGACGATCAAAAAGGTAAACACTTTAATAAGGCGTTGGCTATATAGCCTGAGCATATACAATTTTTGTCTGCCGATGAGGCGATGTTATGACTTTAGTATAACCAAACATGCCCATATGTAAACACATTTTTATATGCAGTCATACAACATAACTAAATTTGTTTCTTGGTCAAACACGCAGGATACATTGTTGCAAAATCAGTTTTTTTATTAATAATAAATACAATTTCAACCACGTTCTTAATCTTGTTTTTTAATTAAATATTTTATGTAATCCTTACCAGTTTACACATTATATCGAGTTCAAACATATTACATCCCCTTTCGTAATAGAAATCAATTGTTCTAAGAATGTTTAAACGTGTTTTATATGAACCCGTCCAGGCACAGGCGTTGGTGCGGCGTTATGAACGAATACACGGTGACCTGGAGGCGCTACCGAAGAACATCTCCTTCCACTTTGTACCAGAGGTGAGACCTGCTGATTCAATGGTCATTGATGTAGTGATTGATTAATTGATCACCTGATTGATTGTTTAATTGAATGATTTTGTGTGTTTTTAATTCCATACATGAATGTTGCATGATTCATATGGTTTACGGTTAGAGCTTCAGGTTTTGTTTTCCTTGAGCTTGAGAAGACAAATGTGAAGAAAACACATTAACGATACAGTTGCCTTTTAATACATACATGACTTAAATGTAATCTAGTTCTATATATACGTACTTAATTATTGTGTAATTGTATTTTTCTAGTCCTCATGGATCATGGATTGTGTGTTGTTTACACTTGAAAATAGAGTTCTGCTCATGTACTATGGGGCGTCAGTGGTGTGGCATCTTTCACCACTGATGAACATCTTTAACCGAGGCTGCTATTTTCCCATACAGGGTTTGGTTCCTGAGGGCTTTCCGGTTTATCGGGTTACTATGAAAAATAATTCCATACTAGTATGCCTTTTCGGATTCAAAAAATACTTTAATGTATGATTGAACACTAATACGTTTAGATTTAAATGTTATACCTAGTTAAGTTATTTGTGAAATGATTGCATGAATATTTCCCCAGATGGAGGTAGAAGTTTTCCTGAAAGGACTGTCGGAACTAGGTCATATCCAAGACAACCAAACAGGTGTCACAAGTCGGCTCCAAGGTCGGACCACTATCGGAAGTACAACCAAGAATGGAAGTATGCTCAACCACTCAGCGTACGAATACGGGTCTAGGAGCAAACTGGATTCGGTGGATTTAATTGAGCATGATAACACGCCAGAAAAGGACACAGAGTACGTTATTGACACTTCGTTTCAGGGTTTATTACACGAGGAGGGTAATACCCGAACACCTGCACAAAGACCGGAAGTCTGGGAGACAGATCGCTCCACCACGCCCGTCCGAGATCTGGCCTCAAGCCGCCCACAATCGCCGATCAAGGAATCATCATGGAACCCTGCTCCAGCACCTAGGCCGCATTCCCTGATAAAACATGTTGTTGCACATAAACCACCTTCGCCAGTGAAAGACGTGTACAGCTTACCAAACTATGTTAATAGCTCGTCTCTCTCTAACACTGCAAAACAATCAACGCTAAGACAGTCGTGGTCAAAACGGGAACAACTGCGAGTCGCCCCTTTCCACAAGGAAATAATCATCGACATTTCACCTGAAGAGAGAATGCTGTCTTTGTCTCCGAGAAAGAATGTTGAAAAGCCAATTAATGAAACCAACAGCTCGGCCAAGTATCATTTACTCCAGTCAATGCCCATTCCAGATACAAACATTAATGATACCAACAGCTCGGCCAAGTATCATTTACTCCAGTCAATGTCCATTCCAGATACAAGCAAACCGAGCCACACTAGCTCTCCTCAAGTCTTACGTGACCTTTATTCGAGCGATTCCAGTGTGAATTACTCGGCCCAGACTCCGCCAATGTGCAACAAAAGGCCTACAAATACAGGCCAATGGTCGCCAGTTCGTACTACAAGTTGTTCCAGTATGAATCAGTCAGCCCAGTGGTCCTGGGGCTCAACTGTTCAGAGTAAAACGATACACGTGGAAAGACAGGATTCACCCTTGTGGATTCAAGATGTTGATGTGAGGTATGTGACGATATTTAATCAAAATGTTAAGAATACGAATATAAATTCGATTAGCACGTGAAACGTTATGTCATATAAATTGCTCTTTCTCATATTACAAATTTTTTTATGTGGTTCAAAAGTATAATTCGAATAACCTGTGGAACGTTATGTCATATAAATTGCTCATTCTTATTTTACGAAAAGTTTTATGTAGTTCAAAAGTATAATATGTTTCTGTAATATCTTCTCTTTGCAGTTGTAAAAGTCATTTATTCATTTAAGTGGTTACAGAGGATGAAATGTGACAGCGACTCTCGTCAAACCTAGATTGCATTTCATTGATAAATGTTCTTAAAAGCAATTATCTTTTTCTTTTGAATATGAAGGAAAATATTCAGTAAAAGATATATTGCGTTATTTTCCGAAATAACACCTGGACCCCTGTCTATAGTTGTACGAAACACGCGTTATTACAAATATTGGTAGACATCTCAAAATCGAATTATAACGACCATGCTTTAGTTTGTTGTTTTTAGATTGCCAAGTGACAAGAAAACTTGCTCAATTACGGGAACAACTATCCTTTTTGACGGACGAATCGTAATCACAGATGCAACGAACAAGAAGGTGAAAGTCTTTACGTCCACTGGTAACCCCGTTGCGTTTCTTGACACCCAAACTGCACCTCGGGACGTAACAGCCGTGCACAGTGCGACTGTGGCATGTACCTTCCCAAATGAAAGGTAGAATTCTAATAGTTCCTAAATGCTCTGTTAATATATGCTATATTATATATTGTATCTTGTTATATCAATAGACGTACTTGATTAGAAGACGTGTAGTTCAATCATTATGATTAACTAACGATTCATGACGTTATGCAACTTACGTGGAAATCCTATCATATCTACATTAATAAGAAGCATTTCAGAATGAACAATAACAATTCTTTATTTCATTGATGATTAAGTTCCACTTAATTGTTTGACGAAACAAAACGCACTGTTACATTATCTAGATCTGTAAAAATGATAGCTGTCGCAAGTCAGCTAAAATACAACAACGTGTTCAGATTGGACATCGAATGTTACGGCATATGCTTCCATGACAACCATTATTACGTCACCAGCGGGTGGAGCAAGGAGAAAGAAGTGCAGATATTAGGTAGGTTTTGTTATACGAACAATTGTTGTTTTATAAAATGAACTTTAACAATGAACACTTATATCAATAGATTGCATTTTCAATTTTAGGTTAGTTGTATTTAATTATATACACACACGCTTACCTAAAATCTAGTAAGCATTTTTTTTTAACTGTAAAAGTATACACGTATATCCGAAACAGTATTTATTGAAATCACTTGCTTGTGTAATCTATTTATAGACGCCAACGGGAAGTTGATGCAGCGCCTGCGCCCTGAGGCGGGTGTGTTAAGATGCCCTCTGTATGTGACGGTGAATCAGACATCTGGATACATCTACTGTTCGGACTACGATACAGGCATTGTAGAAATGGCGGGCAATGTTGTCGCCAGTTTGAGGTAGGACATTTGTTTGAGTTAACAAAATTTACAATTAGTCATTTTCTTTTCGATTTGCAGTTTGACAGTCCTAAACGTAACTTTATTTTCCAATGAACAATACTTGTTTAGGCTATCCGGGCATCGGTCATAAATATATTTAAAGTCCTTTTGTAGAGACAAGTGCATAAGGCTAACGATGGAGCAAACTTCAAATAACAATAGAAAATTGCTGTATAATTCATACCATCGAAATAAAGTTTCAATTTTAAAATTGTTATTGCAGATTGCCCGATGACGCCACTAAGGGTTACATGGGCGTCTGTACCACGGCTGTCGGCGAGCTTCTGCTATGTACCTTACAACCAAACGCCGTTTCGAAAGTGACCAATGAAAACAGAGTATATGAATCGCTTACGTCGTTGAACAAATACAAACTTGAGCCGTTTATATCGTTGCCGACGTTTAGTAATGGCGGTAAGCGACCTAGATCTCTGTCTTTGGACAGGAAAAACAACCGGCTAGTTGTGTCCTTTGTTGGACAAAGTGTTGACCGAATTAGTGTCTATCAGTTATAAATATGTTTGAAGACCCACCCTGTTTAATTGTGAATTGCGTGTTTGACGTTTGTGCTACTGTTGTTGTTGCTGTTTGAATAAATAATGAGCGTTAAAACGATTTGTTGTAACCTGACTGTTCCATGTTAAGTTGATAAACTTTCTGGACAGCAGACCAGTATTCCAGTCACACTATATTTTTCTTAGTCTTAGACAATTTACCATTGTATATAAGACAAGTGAATTGTCGATGTTTTTATTAACTAATACCACTGATGATATATATTTTTTTAATCAGCTACTCTTTCGTTATACGTATCAACAAAGCCTCGTGGGTATTCCTGTATTCATTTCATCCAGTAGCCACGGTAACGTCTGATCCAGCACCGCTGAATTATACAGGACACATGATTACTTTAGTCGCTCCCAGTTAGTTACCTGAGGATAAACACGGACAAAACAATCACATGGGACACACGACTGTCACCACACTCTGTCTGTGCATCATCAACATGTTATTATTTGGACAATATCTCAATACTAAATAATTGCTTCTATTTATTGCCAAACATTGGGGTCGTATATCAGATATGACGACATTTGTGTATATGCGTGCTCATAATTCTTTGTATGAACTACAGCAGTTCCTTTGCCATCCGTTTTTTTCTTTTTACCAGGAGCGTAATCTGAACGCGTTTATGCAATGTTAAATACCTTATTTCTATCCTGCATATTTTTGTCTTTTCTCCATCGATATGAGTATATTTTAGGTTTGAATGTGTCACTGCCAGGGTGTAGATAACGAATACAGTTTATCAACTATAAAACGGGTCGCAGATGTCGTAGACAGCTTATTTGTGCAAAGCCGTAAAACAATTAGAATAGTTGATGATATCAAAACTGAATTATATAAGCAATAGACGATCTACTAAAATATTTCATTTAATTGGTTGTTGCGTTTATATAACGTCTTCCAATTCAAGGTTGGTTTTTGCTGTTTATTGTTGCGCGTGCTATGCAGACAATGGTGGCTGAAATCTGTCCACTTGGTATGCATACTTTTCCATGGTCATTATTTCAATGTGTAAAATTAATACTTGTGTTTTACCGTGGGTTCAAGTTAAATAAAGTATACCCACTATCTTCATATGGCGCGGTGGTGTGAGGGGTAGCGCGCAGAACTTAAAAAATATTTTAACAGTACTCGAACGTCACGGGTGGTTTGGAAACAGCTTGAGGTATACATATCTTTTATCTATTTTTAATTCATTTACAACTTGACAACTTCAGCGCCGACTTTATTTTTAAATACAGGTCTTGTTCAAGATTCAGTTGTTTAAATATTACAGAATATCAAGATGTAAAATATCAATGTCCAACCATCTGCTCTATATCCAGACGCGCGCTTTAGTTTATGTTGTACTTAATGCAACGCATATGTTATCATAAATCATCAGTAAACGCGACTACTTACTGAAATCAAACAGTTTAGTAATGAACCGCTCTCAAACGCAAATTGTCAAACTCAGTAGGAGTTTCTGTACATTTTGTATTTCTAAACTTATTCCATTCATTATTAACCTGGTTGTTATGCAGGGCTGTAAGTGGCCCTTTTTAATGTTTCATATGTAGAAAGCTATACACATTGAAATCAACAAACATGGTTGTATGTGCAATTGAAACTTATGGTCGAATTTCCAAAAAAACTATTTAAAAAATAAAAGTAAAAAAAAAACAATATCTGGTAAGTTGTCTTTTCTATTACTGATAAAATTAGTATAAAGTCACATGGTATAGATGGAGACTACGTTCACCTATTTTGGTATACATGTATATGTGCGTTTGTACTGGAATGGGGCGAATACGTATTTGTTTTTGGGCTAGTCTTGATATTCTAAAAAAACAAACAGTTCTGTTTTATTATTCAATTTATTGCCGCAAGATATTTGATGTATAAATACGATAAAAACATTGTTGGCTTTGTTGAAGGTAAATAAATAAACCTCTCTCTATTAAAATGTAATTTTGCGCATCTTTGGTTTCTAATGCACTTTCAACTAAATTAATTGCGACCTGTGTACATATTTCAATTACTGAAGAAACACTTATAAATTGTTATTAAATAAAACATTTTATTTGACACATCCTTTGCTGTTTAATACTATTTTTCACGAACGCACTGGTACAAAACGTCATTATAAAGCATTCACACAAATATTAGATAGTATTCTACTAAGAGGTTGGCATGTAAAATAAGTCATTAATCATGTCCTTTGATCCAAGAACACAATACAGACAAACCTGCCTTAAAGGCCACCTGGTTATAGCGTGACCCTGTCTAATGTGACCACTTTCAGGTCCGACGGGTGAAATTCCCTATATATTGATTATTGAACCTTTATATAACGGGTGACCTCTATAGACAGGTTAAATTGTACTGTATGATGTGCCGACACAGTGCATCTATTTATTCAGCAGCTATCTTAAATCATTGTTTGTGGTTTCATATGTAAAGCATAGAAAAGTTATTTAGAATCATAGTATGTGTTTTGTCGCATTTTAAATACATGTTTAATTGTACGCATGAATTTGAGTCAGTAGCAAGAAAACTACGCCTAATAGACCGTGACAATTAATTTAATCAATTTTATTAGTTAAAAATATATTTTATAATTAATTATATTAAGTAATTAAATAATGAATCTAGTTGTATTAGGCATATTAGATAAATGCTTTTACAAGTTATGGTTGAATTAAGTTTCCGAAATTAGTTTGGGCGATTGATGGCCGAGGTTGCCTCTCGTGAGACATTCATAATAGATGACATTGTAATTACATCGTCAATCTCAAGTCGTTACAGAGGATAGTGTAATTACATCGTCAATCTCGAGTCGTAACAAAGAATATTGTAATTACATCGTCAATATCTAGTCGTTACAGTGAATATTGTAATTACATCGTTAAACTCGAGTCGTAACAGAGGCTATTGTAATTACATCGTCAATCTCGAGTCGTCATAGATAATATTGTAATTACATCGTTAAACTCGAGTCGCCACAGAGGATATTGTAATTACATCGTCAATCTCGAGTCGTTACAGAGGGTTTTGCAATTACATCGTCAATCTCGAGTCGTTACAGAGGATATTGTTATAACATCGTCAACCTCGAGTCGTTACAGAGAATACTGTTACTACATCGTCCAACTCGAGTCGTTACAGAGGATATTGTAATTACATCGTCAATATCGAGTCGTTACAGAGGATATTGTAATAACATCGTCAATCTCGAGTCGTTACAGAGGATATTGTAATTAATTCGTCAATTTCGAGTCGTAACAGGGAATAGTATAATTACATCGTCAATTTCGAGTCGTAACAGAGGCTATTGTAATTACATTGTCCATCTCGAGTCGTTACAGAGGATATTGTAATTACATCGTCCATCTCGAGTCGTAACAGAGAATATTGTAATTACATCGTCAATCTCGAGTCGTAACAGAGGCTATTGTAATTACATCGTCCAGCTCGAGTCGTTACAGAGGCTATTTTAATTACACCGTTAAACTCGAGTCGTTACAGAGGCTATTGTAATATCATTGTCAATTTAGAGTCGTTACAGAGGATATTGTAATTACATCGTCAGTTTCGAGTCGTAACAGAGGCCTTTGTAATAACATCGTCCATCTCGAGTCGTTACAGAGAATATTGTACTTACATCGTCTATCTCGAGTCGTAACAGAGGCTTTTGTAATTACATCGTCAATCTCAAGTCTAGCGCGTTTGTGGTACTTTGACTAGATTCAAGTCCAGCCATTCGATAGGAACAACCGTTTGTCATCGCTTGATATTTTTTTGTATAGAGAAGTGTTTAATTGCAACATGTCTAGATATATTGTACATTCTCGTAAACAAATGGATTCACATAAAATTTACATTGCATTGTTTTATTGGGAAGGAACCACTTAAAACACCCGCTTGTTTTCCACGCTTGGAAAAATGTGTTTCTTTATCGTAGATTTCCAAATCAAGTCTGTTCCCTTAATGATTTTGTAAAAGCACTTAAAGGCTTAAGGTGACACAGCTTGTTGTCTTCCTAGCAATGTGTGGGGTATGAAATGAGTAATAAGATAATGCGTCTTGCGTCAGATATTGTCGTCTGATAGAAACGCAATAACCTGGAAGATAGAAATTAGGTAATTTTAAACATTACTGCAAACAAGACACAATAAATGTTGAAACAACATAAAAGTTTCTAACTTTATGGCAAGTAGAGATATAGCATAGCAAAACACGTCATTGTATTTCCGTTGCTAAGTCCATTATAACATCATGTGGACGGTGTTTGTTTATCATAAACATCTTATAGTTTAACTACATAAGACCATGGTATCGTGTGTCATTATTAAAATCATTTACGTATTGGTTATACAGAATATATTTTCCATAAACCAATTGTCTATAGTTAACATCGCATTGTTGGCCATGTTTTCTGTTGCGGTAAATGTTGAATTTTGAAACAAGTATTTAGTATCAGGTAATTTCCGTTGGCAAAATGTTTCACGGAGCAATTACACATATACATGGATTTGGTGTGGTCCAATTACGTCCGCGACTTAATTTTGAGATTATTTCCGTCAACGGCAAACTCGTGTCTAGTTGATTGAAACATGTACCGTACATAACATTGTTATTAAACGTGACGGAAAGGACAACATACACACTTTTTCAGGACGTGTGAGTCTTGTTTTATTGTTCTTGGGTAACACACGCAGAACCTCTTAGGATTTAGTTTACCATTTACCTATCGACAGCCCGCCCAAAATGGCGTCTTGACGGACCAGCTTTGTCGGGCCATCTATTGTATTCACTTGTCAATCATGCTTATGCAAACCGCTATCACCATCACCTAGTCCGATTATAGGTCAGTAATATTATAATGGAGCAATATGGCTTTCATATTATAATAAGTATTCAGGCAAGCGTTAATTATGAAGTCCAGGACAGAAGGGCGGGCTGTAGATAGGTCAATTGTGTTACAGAACGTATACTGGATGATCGTGCACTTGTAACCACTATTATGTCGTTTCCATAATTTTTACACGAATGATAATGCTAGGAGATTTGCCTGCTATATTTCCCCCATAAATTATTATTTATAGTTTCGTGCGTGTGTAGATCGCTGTAAGATTAAGTAACACATTTTGAGACATAATACCAAGTCATTGCCGTAATATGCATATTTGTAAAATCCTATGAACGTTAACTGTCCTAATTACATTAGATGTAAATATAAACAACAGCATAATTCAATGTAGAAAAATCTAAACCCATACATCTTACCTAGATACTTTACATTTATTTAATCAGCTAGTATTTCGTGTCACGTACCCAGCGAAACCACGTGGGTAATCTGTTATTCGGTCCGCCCAGAAGCCACGGAAACGTCTTATACAAAGCCCGCAAATTATACAGGACATATCATTACGATGGTCGCTTCCAGTTAGTTACCTGAGGATAAACACGGACAAAACAATCACATGGGACACCCGACTGTCGTCAAACTCTGTCTGTGCATCATCAACATGTTATTATTTTGGAAATATCTCAATACTAAAT
>Ga0224511_10005367_pt1 | contig 10029 bp, 10 predicted proteins | sample SF_May12_sed_USG_2_FD_169988 | JGI IMG/M metagenome (GOLD analysis project Ga0224511, IMG submission 169988) | Sediment microbial communities from San Francisco Bay, California, United States - SF_May12_sed_USGS_8_1 | ecosystem: Environmental > Aquatic > Marine > Sediment | place: USA... | reverse complement strand
ACAACGCAGACTAGCAGACTATCCGGAAACGGATAGTTTATTATAAGCATGCGCATTGGCGCCAAGGGAAGTAAATCGTGTATCAAATAACAGTAACTCTGCGGGAACTCCGAATCGGACTATACATTGTGCACAGATCGGGGGTCGAAAGATCTCTTAGATTCGTTATTTGGTCACCGTTAATTTCCATTGTAGTCCACAGACCATTTACGATTGTTTATTTATAGGATAACGAACGAGGTCTTTCTATCCAGGAAGGACCCGGCCACGCATTTATATTAAGCCGAGAGGGCACTCGATGTTTTTTCATGAATCTCGTGAGTAGTCAAGGCTGTTACTCTAGACCGGATTTTAGGAGCAAAAATCAGCGATGCGTAACGTAGTCAAGGCTGTTACTCTAGACCGGATTTTAGGAGCAAAAATCAGCGATGCGTAACGTATCATGTATCCAGCAGTTATTTATAGTGCAGCATTTGTGTTTATTTCAATTTAACGTCCGCAATTGTTTATTGATTGTATCTTTACATGTTTGACGAGACGTAACGATTATTAAGCAACGGTTTATTAAGTGTTATGATACCCAGATGTGTATACAGATTCACAATCGCTGGGGTGTAACGACCTATTTGCATCGGGCTTTTTATTTTCTATACTGTTCTATTCACTGGGACGTAAGACTTGTAATCAACATTATGTGTTAAACATGCTCGTAATTTACAGGTTGTTAAGGTGTCCATTTAAGTATGTTATCAACAGTAATTTTACAGTTGTCCTGTAACATAAACAGCTGACGGATAGTTGAATCGGGTTACTTTTTAACATGGAATAAAACACAACAACTTTAAATATATTTTACAAAATTTATTCACAAATACATACATAAACATATACAGAATAAGCATAAAAACACATTACAGCAATACAGGTGTGTACAATAAATATGATATATTGATTACATAGGTAAAGTCGATATATGTACAATATAAAAAAATATTCCATAGGGTATGGTATTGAACTTGGTGGTGATCACACGTTTATCAAAGACGATTTTGTAATCTTTGGTTTCAGTTTTGGTAATGATATTACATTTCTCAGTATGTCTTGTAATTGTATGTTCATTTACCACCTTGAGTAGCTTCGATTCATCCTTACTTGTGACCATTTTATGTAAGGTATTGAAGTTGATATCTAATGCATTTTTGAAATTTAAAGTGATCCCTCGAACCTTGCAAATGGAGGTTTGTCCCTTTTTATTCGTTTTGTTAAATTATATGCGTAATTCTTTGGCCCTTCCGTAACAATGTAAAATGGTATTGTCGGGGGCTCTCTTAACCGGGACCTCATCCGTGAGATCCCCCAAGTTGTCTCCAAGTGGGGATATCCATTGACCAGGATATGTGATAAATACAACTGAATCGGTATCACAACAAAGAACACGGTCTCCTAGAGGTTGTAAATAACTATATATACTAATCAAAAGATCCAACGCATCACGTGATAAAAGTTCATTTTATTTAAAAACAAATAACTAAAAGAACAAGAAAGGTTGGGCAAATTATAATGTAGGGTTTAAGCACGTGGTTTAAAAAAACCTGTACTACAGCATTACATTAAAGGCGATCTGAGTCAATTGGTAAGGCAAGGGTCAATGTAAAAAATCACCAAAGTCAGTATCGTGTATGTCCACCATTTGCAGAGAGAACCGCAACACATCTCCTACGCATAGAATGAATCAAATTGGATACGGTTAGCATAGGGATTTTATCCCACTCCTGAGGAAGTGTAGCTTCCAACGCGTGTAGGTTTTGTGGTTATACAAGATGGTTACGGACACGTAACTGAGGTTGACTCCCGCCCACTGATGTCGTGTCCAACTCCGATGGTTTTAGCACCATTGCTGTCTCACAAGCTTGAGTCGTGCCTGTGCTGTGCTGTTGTATAGGCGGCAATAACAACGTTGGTGAGGGAAGATGCTTGAATAAAGTTATCATTGTAAACCCAGTCAATCTGAACAAACTGGTCATTAATGAATCGTACATTCTTTATGTCTTGCTCATCACTAGTCATCATGTCAAAGTACTGGTCAGGTTGAGTGACACATGTTGTTTGGGTCAGATTGGTCCGTTGACCGATTTTCCCCACAAAATAGTTCAACATCAATTTAGCAAGATACCGTAATCCTGAATTTTCAATGATCTAATCATAGTCTAGTAAGATGCCCTCCTTCTCGTGATATTCTCGGATATACATTTCTTTGCTTTCTTCATCAACACACCATTTAGGCGACCCACTGGCCTCTTGTTTTACTTTTAGGAAGGTATTAACATACTCGGTGAAATGCCTCATGTCTTGGTTATAGGATCATCTTGAGAGATATTGTTAAAATGCCAGACCTCGTACATTTTAATAATGTTGTAACCTTGAGACATAGCAATTTTAGCTCATCTGTCACCCATGTTCCAGTGAGTGACCTTTCTTGTATAGTATGCTGACAAGATGATTTCCGATAGGTTTCGCCACACGTACGACAAAGACTAAACAATAACTTTCCGTTACTTTTGCAGGTAAGACAGGAATGTACAGACCTCGCGGAGGTAAAACTTTGCATTTCACCAACCCTTCGTAATGCTGTATGTCTTTGAAATGATGTCAGGGTGACCCATTGGTATTTTGCCAGTTTTGTTAACCCAGGGGTAGAGTGATGTCACGTCATAGTAATTTATTGTTTTGGTATTGTAATGATCTAGTCTTTAGGGTCATTTTAAACATGAACAATTTTACCTTATGGCTGTAGAAACACTGTTGACTTTACACTGCTACAAATTACCCTGGGCCTGATCATTTATATGACTAGAGCCCATAAGCAATTCATAACAGTTAAATATGAATTTATGAGATTTCTAGTAATAACTCTACTGGGTAAAAGCTCATAATATCCTTATGTAATGTATAATAACTTAATTTCAAGTGAAAAGTATGTTGTAGAATTGATGTAAAGGTTCTGTAATGCGAGTCAACACTTTCACTTTATTTTGAGAATCACCAGTTTTGACGCACTGTTAAGGCTTGGTTTAGTCTGTTGATGTTGTTAATTAACTAACAATTCAGAATCTTGTTGAAGTTTTCAACTTAACTTGTAATATTTCCAGTATTTAGATGCATCTATAATTCAAAATGGCTGTTATTGTTGTTTTCTTGCACTGTCCGTTGTTAGGTTGACGTTCGAAATAGTGGCCGATGTAGATATGCATTAATGACGTCACGGCCATTTTTGGGGCGGCCACTTTTTGGTCGCGGCCACTTTACTGGCCGATCGGCCACATTTCGGCCAATAATTGGCCGTTCGGCCACTTTTTGGTCGAAACGGCCAGTGGCCGATCTCGTACATGTAGGACTATATAAGCTCCAGATTTCTTGTTGCTTGAGCAGTCACTCGTAGAAAACCCTTGAGGCAACTTCCATGATAAACTTTTGTAGAAATATCCAGACTGACTCACAATACAACAAAAGAAATAAATAATAACCAGTAATAAAAATTCAAAGCACTATTTAAAGTTAAATCCATTTGAATTGACACATTGTTTATCTTGACAGACAGTGATGACTCATAGCCATACTCGATTGAATAAACCGGTATCTTACTTCAATCGATGGTTTTAAACCGCGAATGATTTAAACAGACTCTTGTAGTAAATTTACAAAGGCTGGAAGCATTACAGATCTTACAGGGATTTTATTATTTTGACTGTACTTAAAGGAGGAAAATTAGTTAACAATTACACAATAAACATTTAACCTGTCAGTGAACTTTGTTGATTATAAATTCTGAGACAAGCTACCAATTCTAAAATCATTAAAACCTATGATCAAATGGGTTAATACAACGATGGAGATCGTCAGGGCTCGGGAGAACGCTACAGTGTCTGAGGCTTCTTTATAGAGTTTAAAGGCCTCTGTTCGTCCGCCGTAGAAAGCGTCCCTAGGTTCCAAAGGTGGCACTATTTCAAGAGCGTCCACAAAAGCTTTTAATGCCTTATTCTCTGACAATTGTTGCTTAAAATCGCATTTCTACATACCTACGTACGTACGTACACCCTCCAGACCCTAAAATCATGCGTTTCTCTAAGGTCTTGTGATACAGCCAGCCATAGACATTTCAACCACGGGGTTTACGGTGGACTTGGAGTAGCATTTAAGACAGCCATGCCAAAAACACCCGTGAAATTAAAAAACGGTCTGGCGCCCAGCGTGGTCGTAAAATCCACCCACTTTGTATGGGCCTATTTGTTTTTCTCCTTTATTTCGACCGTGTTGAATACTAATTTTGTTTTCAAAGGCTATATAGGACAACCATTGGTACGCGATAGCTCATTGTTTCTCTTCTGGTCTATAACCATGAGGCAGTATAATGCCAATGCTTTCATGTTCGAGAAAAAAAGTTCTGAACACCAGGTTACACGCCGAGGCAATCGTGATACACTTTGCAAATGGGTCTATGCCGTCACTACCCTCTTTTTAGTTAATTCCATGAATAATGACCTGAATTTTAAACAACATCTCCAAAGTATGTCAACATCAGATCTTCAGTATCGTAACAACTCGGCTTTGAAATCAAAATGATCATCGCAATGTTTCTTATACCAAGACAAAAACTTAATTCTGTCGTCTGGTTTTATTCCATTAGGGTTGTAGTACTATGTGTCAGGTAGATGTTCCAGAACAACTTGTTGGTTCTCGCCCCTATTGTACAGATGGGGGAAGTAGCCTTTGGCAAGCTCAGTGACACCGAAGGCACTTGGCATGTTGGCTTATGCCATAGGAATGAAGTTTAAAGAATCTATGAATCGCATTTTGCACTGAGGGACTGTTATGGACATGTACTTGGATCCTGTCGTAATCACATCAGGTAAAATGGCGTTGTTATGAAGAAAACGAAGTATTGGGTAGCTATCATAACCCTTAAAGTTATGACATACAACAGTTGCACCAGTGTTCTCACCTGAAAACAGCCACTTACAGAACGGCGTTATAGTATTTGGACCAGAAAATACCCTCTCTTTCAAGCCACAATATTGACATTCACAAGAAGTAGTAAAATCACAGTTTACACAGTATGTGCACACTTTATGTACGACACCAAAGTATGGTACATGCTCATATGACCCACACCATGACTTTTTACAGTTTTTACATGTATTGTGTTTACCAAGAAGAAATCCTTTTTCGCATTTCTGGCGAGTGTTTTGCGTGCACTCAATCAAAGAACAGGTATGTTTTTTTTCTGATCGATTCCAGATTTATTGGACTTATTGTCATCGTCGTCATCAGTCGGTTTCATGTAGCACTTGTCAGAAAAGTAGTCCTTAAAAGTTTGGCAATACGATTCGCCACACACATAGGCATGTTTGTGCTTTGAACGATTTATGAATTGTTCACAATCTTGGCACCTGTAATACATCTCACACGTTGACCTTCACTTTGCCGTCTTTTGTAAATAGAGATTGAAACAAGTCTGGTTCACAAACGAACAGTTACAAGTCAAACACTTTTTCCATTCCTCTTCTTTGTTATTGTGAAGATGTTTACAATGATAACATGGTTCATTACAAATATGCCGTTCCTTATGCTGGTAACCTTTCTTGCAGTTAACACAGAAATAACTTCTATTGAGAAAACCTGTCATGGACGTGATGACATCGTAATGGTTGTCGTGATAGTTTAAATAAATCGGAACTTCCTCTTCAGGGCCGCTAAATACGATCGCATTGAAGTGTTCCTTTGACAGTATGTGTATTTGATAATTGGGCAAAACGTCTTGAAATTGTTTAACTTGTTCAATACCACATTCACACAGTGGTACATTGGCTCGTTCAAGTAGTTTCACTGCAAGCTCTCTCTGAATGTCTTGTCTTTGTCGAATGCTATTCCATCTAGGATTTTTCTCAACGCGTGCAATTGCTGTTACCAACGCACGGGCGCAGCATAACTTGTCTCCGCTTTTCATTTGAATGATATTTTGTTTTTTCTTCACCATCTTGATAATGTCTACAAAATTCCTTCTGTAACCAGAACCTGACGTACTTTGTACATGTACCAATTCAATTCCGAATGTTTCATCGATCACAAACTGTTCATAGGACTGCAGCACGCTTTCGATTTCCGCCAACAAACGTTCTATCGTCAGGGCCGATCTCCGCACGAAAGGCAACACAATCGAGTAGTCAAGCTCCGGGTTGTCCATCGATATCCTAACTACTAAGTCAGTAGGTGAAATATCTACAGTTATTCTGTCAACGATTGATTGAAACAAGATCTTCAGTGACCTCAATATAGTTGGCAGGTCTTTCACCTCTAGGTCTACTCACTGTTATCTTGTAATAACTCGCCGTAGATTTAAACTTTTCTATCTTCTCTTCGCTGACTTTATCAATAGTATAGAACTCTTTGGCATCGTCGGTTTCCTGCAACTTTTGCCGCTTAATTCCACGGTTGTCATTTTGTCCCCCTAATGGCCGTTTCATTGCCCCACCTACTTGTACATGCTGTTCTTGCATGTGTCTTGTCAAAGCGTCTTCATTCATGAAAGCCTTAAGGCAATCAGGACAGTGGTGGCTGTGGTCGCTATTATGCTTCTGCTGATGTCTTTCCAGGTTAGATGTTTTATTGAAAACCTTTTTGCACTGGGTACACAAGTATTTTTACCAGTGGTTCAATGTCCGCCTATGTTTCTGTAGTTGACTAAGTTTCTGGAAAACAGCTCCACGTTCTCCACATTGGTAAATCATCTGAAAGCGATAAATAATTAAAAATCATAAATAATGTTTAACATTAAAATATGGTTAATACAAATAACACTGATAGGTGAGAGTGCAAAAATGCTAGGCGAGACTACAAAACACCAGGCAGGACTACAAAAATGACAGGCGAGACTTAGAAAAGCCAAACGGTACTAATAAACTGATGAAAGGGAAAGCCCTCAGGAAGCATAGCCTGCACGAGAAAACAGCAGCTATACATACCTTGTTATGCTATATTCCAAGTGTTCACGGTAACTTCCAATCAGCACAATATCAAATCTGTAAATGATCAGACGATATATGGTCGGTTTTTATACATGTATAACTATGCTTGTGCAAGTGTACATATGATTGATTGCAAAAAACTAAATTTTGCTTGGATTGTTGATTTGTAATATGATTAGTCAAAGCGGTGTTTAACGGTAGCGTTTGACTGGTTGATAATGCATGGATCTGATTGGTCAGTGTGGGATGAGCAGATGTATAAGAAGAACCAGGTGCCTTAGTGGCATTTGTCGGTTGTCAACCGACGGGGAGTCAACATGGAAAAGTGTTCAGAGTGTCATCAAATATTTACTCGAAGATATGTCATGTTGAAACACTGGAGAAATAAACATGGCAAAACAAGTCAAGCGTATCCGCAAAACAATAAAGCGTATCCACCGACGCCGCCGCAACGCATTGAAGCGTATCCACCACCACCACCGCCGCAGAACATTGGAGCGTATCCACTGCCGCCGCCGCCGCCGCCGCCGTAGAGCATTGGAGCGTATCTACCGCCGCCGCCTCCTCCGAGCATTGAAGCGTATCCACCGCCGCTGCCGCCGCCACTGCAAAGCATTGGAATGCCGCCACTACAAGGCGTGTCTTCAGTCACTTAATCAACACAAGAACCAAGAACACGCGACGTGTCTACTTTTCTACCACCAGACCAAGAATTGCGCGATGCAGCGTTTCAACACCCATTTACTATGATGATATCGGGACCAACGGCATGTGGTAAAACATCGATGGTAAAAGGCATGTTACAAAACCACAGTTCTAAAATTCAGCCTGGTCTTCATAGAATAGCTTTACAAAAGGTGGCAGCCCATGTACACCGTTATTAAAAGAACAGTTGTACCAAAGGTGCAGTTCATTCAAGGTATCCCCACAGATTTAGATGACGATGCCTACTTTGATCCACGAATCAACAATTTATTAATACCTGACGATTTTTTTACTGAAACCGATAAAGACAAACGTATCACCGACTTGTTTACAGAAGGATCCCATCATAGATCGTTATCCGTGATTTCTATCAAACAAAACTTGTTTGCAAACAAAGACCCTACACAGAGAAGAAATTTTCACTATCTAATACTGTTTAACACTCAATGTTAAATATATATATGTTTAATTTAACGGATATATTTTCACTACTCATTACAAGGTGGGATTAAATTGCCTTCAGCTAATGCTGTGGTTTTAGTTTAATTTTCTACTTCCCTTTTGAATCATTTTGTAAGTAAAATCACGCTCTTAAAACACTCATTAGTGATTTAAACTCTAACATGACTTGGAAGGAAATATTTATCTTGTTGCTGTGTGTATTGATTTTGAATTTGTGTTCACAAATTTATGCTCAGGAAAATTTGGTTGTTGAAGAATGGGGGAAATTCTGCAACACGTGAGTGTTTTTATACGCGGTTGTTTAACAGCCATTCTCCAGTAATTGAAGCCATTTGGAAACAGGTGTCGCTTGAATTGGTGTGATAGTATCTTGATTAAATAGAGTCTATAATGTAACAGTTCAATCTCATATGTTTCTGTAATGTGTGTTCTTGGTTTGTTGAAAAGCAATTGTGCAAATTTATATCTATGTGACAGCTTGTGCGCAACAAAACGTATGACCATTTTCAAATTCTGATAAAAATACCCTGTCACTTAAGCAATATTCTTGATTTAATCGGACGTAAGCAATATAATGGCATTTCTTGCTTAAATTTGAAATGATTTTTATAGTATTATACACTTTTACACAATGTCGCGTTTAAGCACATATGTTTCCATAACGGATAGATTTTCGTTGCGCATGGCTTTATAATAATTTTAACATTTTAAATACTATTTCTGCTTCGAGTCAGTACAAAGCCCGGTAACATTTTATGTTCCTATGTAAATGCGTTTTACGGAAATCATAAGACAACGCTGTGCTATAGTTATTTCGGAAAACACTGTGCTTCCGTAACCGCTTTTTTTCGTAACAAATCGTTAATTAAACGCCTTCAACAGTTTATAGTCATTTCTCGTGGAAATAATATAAATAACACCGCTTGTCATTTAGTGCCGTCACAAATGATGTTTTGTACTGGAATTTGCCTACCGAAACGTTAACTCGAACCGAACTCCACGAGTCGGATGTGTCGCCTGACGAAAAAAAATTAAGTCGACTTAAAAAATGTTAAATGTTTTCTGCTTTACAGCTATGAGCAATGTGATTTCACATTCCTTTTGAGTCATTGCAAGAAACATGCATAACACATTTGGAGTCATTTGAACCTATGGTGACAAAGTTATGCTCCGGACAAGAAATGCTCTATAAAAATCAATCAAACGGAAATAATTTAAAAAAGGAACAAGGTAGAGTTACAGTTCTTATGCACTGCACTTCGAGTCATTGCCAGAAACATGAATTCCAAGTATGGAGTCATTCGAACCTATGGTGACAAAGGTATGCTCCGGTCAAGAAATGCTCTATAAAATTAATTAAAGGGAAATAATTCAAAAACGGAACAAGAAAAAGTTACGGTTCTTGTGCACTGCACTTCGAGTCATTGCCAGAAACAGGCATGCCAAGTATGGAGTCATTCTAACATATGGTGTCAAAGTTATGTTCCGGACAAGAAATGCTCTGTAAAATCAATCAAAGGGGAATAATTAAAAAACGGAACAAGGTAGTGTTACGGTTCTTATGCACTGCACTTCGCGTCATTTCCAGAAACATGCATACTTAGTATGGAGTCATTCTAACCTATGGTGACAAAGATTTTGCTCCGAACAAGAAATGCTCTATAAAATCAAAGTGGAATAATTAAAAAATAGAACAAGGTACAGTTATGGTTCTTGTGCATTGTACTTTGAGTCATTGCCAGAACCATGCATACCAAGTTTGGAGTCATTTGGACCTATGATGACAAAGTTACGCTTCGGACAAGGAAAGCGGGACGCGGACGCGGACACAGACACGGAC
>Ga0224511_10005366_pt1 | contig 10029 bp, 4 predicted proteins | sample SF_May12_sed_USG_2_FD_169988 | JGI IMG/M metagenome (GOLD analysis project Ga0224511, IMG submission 169988) | Sediment microbial communities from San Francisco Bay, California, United States - SF_May12_sed_USGS_8_1 | ecosystem: Environmental > Aquatic > Marine > Sediment | place: USA... | reverse complement strand
TGGCACTGACGTTTATTTATAGTTTAAAGTTATCGACATTACTCTGTCAATATTCCCAAATGTAAAACCCAAATACTTTTATGTATAAACCGTTATTATCAATCATAAGTTGCATACTTTAAAATGTTTTAAACTGATGCATCATTTCTATCAAACCAGAGATTATCCATTAAATCAGTCTGCCTGTAAAAATAGCGTGTTTATTATGGCAGATCCCTGGTATATTGTTAACCTACAATAGTGTTAATTACAGTGTTGATTAATCTGTTGTCGTAAAATTACACACAATACGGAAGTTAGCAATATTTGATAAATGGCTTTAAAATGATAAATAACTTCGAATGAAATATGCATTTCGACCTCTGTTGTTGTTGTTTTTTTTGTAATATGTGGTTTCTTTTTGAACCGACACAAATATTTCTTAAGAACACACACGATTGGCATATACTGTTTAATTAATCTGAGAAAAAGTGAGAGTCCTAAGGAAGCATAGCTTGCATGTGGATATCACAGCAGGCAGTCCAACTTTCTGGCGTTCCTTTGTTCAATAGAACAGAGCCCATATCCACTATATTGAGTCTAAAATTTAGCTCGTTTTAGACTTCAGACTGAGACTCGGACCCAATGCCCAAAAGATGGTATTCACAAATCTTTTAGAGTCTTGAGTCCGAGTCTAAAGTTCGAGTCTGAGTCCGCACGTGACTGTTTCATTCCGCACGTGAGTCAGTTGTAAGGGACAACCACGCCAAACTCAGCTTTTTTCTAGTCTCAGCCATAACAAAGACAGAAATATTGTAATTATTTTTACAAGTTTTTTTAATATCCTTGAACATAAACTACTTAATTTATTTCGAAGTCAAAGTGAAAGTCAAAAAAAAGGGAAAGAGAGACAACGGGCAACACTTTTTATGCTGTGACAAAATAAATAGTTTTCAACAGACATTAAAATGTGACAAAAGCTACGAAAAGGCGTGTGGTTAACCAGTAAAAGTCATAATATTGTCTTTTGATAATAATAAAAATTATAATTTACAATTCATAAACGGTACTGTATAGTCCCGTTTTTGTAGATTTATACGAATGTGTGCATGCACACATGTTTGCGTAATTTGGCATCTACGGCATTAAACGTCAAAATTTTGCGGCGGCCATGCGACCGCATTTTAGGCCTATAAAGGAAACTTTGTTTCGGATAACCCCTTGTTAAACAATAAGTTTGAAGAATAGGGAAGTTATGTTTTAATTAAAGGTTGCATCTTTAAATTCGGTTTGCATTTACTTTTCCAATTTAACGTTTTAGCCTTCCACTCGATTTATAATTTTGTCAATTTGGGGGGGGGGTGGAATTAAATACTTTTTGCAATACTCTTGACAGTGTTAAACGTAAAGACTAGTGAATGTCCGACATAGGTACTTCACTTATAAGTATATATATTTATTATACAAGGGCGGTGTCTCATTTGACTTTTTTCTACTATTGTGTATATTATACAACCAACTTGAACAACAAATGATACAAGTCTATAAACATTTGAAGAATGCTGATTGATTTATTGTTTGGTTAAATTACTTATTTAAAACATGAAAACAAGCATTGTTTTCAAAACAAATGATAACAACCATTAATATTTCTACAGACAGCCTGGAATGTTTATTTATTCTATGCTTTACATTGCGGCTGATTGTACTTATCAGGTCTACATTAGCAATACATTGACATATCTGACTCGAATATTGACGTTAAATATCTGTTGATTGAAATGTTCATGTAATAACGTATCGTTATTGAAGCCATTGTCGCCATATGCACATTAAGTTGCAAAAACCGGCATGTTCGTCTTACCAATAAATGACAATAGTTGAAGGTGGCCATTGAGATGTTATGAGCAAACAATGAATGGAGTAGTAAGTATTGTTTGATCATGACGTCTCCTTTGGTAAAATCAATTTCCTTAAAGTTACCTTACTAACGTTGAAAACAAGTGGATCAGTAAAAAAAATGAACGCATCGACAATAAAAGCAACGTAAAAAAACACAAAATACCTAAACCACGAGTAAATTGATAGAGGGAGGAAAGAGTGGTGTCTATTTATTATTGATTCACTATTTCGCTTTTACCAAGTTTCTTGATCTAAAAAAAGAGCGCCCGATTTTGAAAAGTGATAAAAACCAAACCAGCTCTTATTATAGGCAGACATGCAGACATATAGTATGGTAAGCAGCGGCAAAACAAAACATTTTTTAGAAAACCACAATTTTTTTTTTATTAAATAGCCAGGCTCTGAGAAAATCGCCCTTAACTCATTTGTATACATTGCTTACAAAACCCTTTTGATGTAATTAACAAAGGAAAGTGATTTATCCTAGATTTTATCCTTAGTAAAATTAATGCATTTCAGCTTGTTTTAATAAAATTTTGTGTATCTTTCATTGGCATACATAACAAAAAGATATCTTAAGTATCAAAATATTCATATACTACTTTTTACTTACGGGCGATTTTCTCAGAGCCTGACTCAATTTTAATAATTATTCTTTAACGAACTACGGCCCTTCATTTGTCATTATAACAAGCTAAAGGGAAAGCTATTTCACTATTGCATTACTTGCAAATCTCACTATATATGGCTATTGTTAACAACGACATCTTATAAAGACACACATTACGCAATAAAGCCAAACAAGTTTTAAATGTTTGACAAATTGCGTTCCTTCAATTTCCATTATAGGAAGTAAAAGAAAGGTTATTTATTCATTCTTTCATTCTTTCATAACATGCGAGCCTCCAAATACATAATTTTTGTAAACAGCATTCTCACATAAAGACACAAATGAACAAATAACCTATTCTCATCCCCCTTTTTGTAGTTTACAATTTGCGTTCCTTCAATATAATTGTTACGGAGAGTAAAGGCTAGTCATCGTTCTTTCATAAAGGTGCAGTCACACTTTAGCGTATGCATTGCGTATTTGTGTTTATAATGCAAATTTTAGAAAGCGTATGCACGTTTCAGAAAAACTTCTTATACCCACAACTTTCAACCCCGTCTCTCGACTACAGGCCTTTACAAACGTATGAGTAGAGTATTCATAACGTATGAGTAACGTACCTTTAGCGTATTAAGCGTATGTCTAGCGTATCCAGCGTATGCGGTGCGTATGGTTAGCGTATGAGTAACGTTTATTCTATACGCTCGCATACGCTGATAATTTTTGAACATGTCCACAAAAAAAATTGGTCTTTGCGTATAACACAATGTACGCCTACGTAATTCAGCGTATTCGGAACGTACACGACGTATGCCTAACGTACTTCTAACGTATATAGCGTTTGCGAGCAAGGCGGGCGTATTAACATACGCTCGCATACGCTGGTGCCATACGCTGTAGTGTGACTGCTTTTTAACATGCGAAGCTCACAATACACGGTTATTCAGTTTTAGATGCTGACATCTCGTTTGAAGTTGAATGTTTTCCGCATAATCTTTAAACATTGACATAGATTTAACATGACAGCTATGACTAAACCGCTTTGTTAAAGGCAGAAAAGTATTGTTATAGCATAAATAAAATCTACTAAAAAGGCTGCCTAATTGGTAAACACTAAATATAACATGGTACAGGGAATCGCAATGTCAAGAAGATGCGGTTATCATCTAAACAGTGTATTTCATTTTGCGACTTTGATATACTGTGAAATCATTTTCATTTGTTGGACATTTAATTTCGTTTATGTCGTGGGTATAACAATCCACGAACTTAAGATCCCAACGAAATATTTACTCACTTTAGTAACATTAAATATAATTTGAACGTCTATCGTCGTCAAACCATGAAATTTAGAACCCACGAAATTCAATGATTTTACAGTACCGTTTCCACCAGAATTTAGGCAAAACCAAAGGTGAAAGACGCGTAATAGAGAAACAAATTAAATTTACAATAGATTTCTATTTCTGAAATGTAATGTAGGCTAAACAGATTCTAATCGCATATTGCTGTGCGGCGGAGACCACGATACAAGAGGCCCAAGGTAATGCATGCGGCATTCTCCTTTTCGTTTAGATTAATGGGATTAAGGTAGAACGTATTGAGTAGCGGATAAATGTAAATAAAAACAATAAAAGGATAGTATTTTGGCAACAATGCACAGATCCACAAAATTCGGAGTTCCTCCCAATGCGGTAGCTATACTTTGATCTTATGAAGGCTTGTGCCATGTCGGGCAATAATATAGCGGAAGAAATATATTACAGAAAAAGCTTTCCGTTTAAAAGTATGCCATTTCTGGACAAAAAAAACGGTGGCCTTGCCACTCATTTAATGTCGACATGAATTTATTTTCAGGAGATATGAAGTAATGAGAACTACAATGTAGACTTTTGAATTACATTATTCAATATACCTCCTCATTTCGAACAAATATTTATAAACACTTTGTCTTACTTATAAACATTGTGTTTATAATGCTACTTATAGGAAATTCAACAAACAAAAAATAATGTTTAATTTTAACCGAATTGATAGGTTGCACTTCACTTGCAAGTTAACAATCAATCGGGACCCCTCGGCGATTTCTTCGGAAGGTATTTCCCGAAAGTACGGAAATGGCCGAATTGTTACGATTGGTTGATAATGATATTTGTATAGTAACATGAATATAAAACGCTTCCGGATTGTTGGTTAAATAAACAGCCTTACATTAAACATTAATAACTGTCGTTTACGGATGATAGTAATAACATTTGGCAAGACACGAAGGACGAAATATATGTGAGATATTTTGGTATCTGTGTGACGTTTCTAGGTTGAAAAACAGACCTAAATGAAGACCTCATTAGAGTTAAAATATGTTTTACTTAATGAAAGAAAAAAGATAATACAAATATAGCTGAACTTCATTTTATCGAAGTCATCTGGGCCGCGTAAAATACTTCGAAGTACCGAAACTTCGGCTTACTGATTAATGATCATTTATACCCCGTTAACGTGTGCTGTTTACCATCCAAATCTATGTTGAGTTTAAAAAAAATAATTACGGTTACGTTATATTTATGTCGACTTCAGCTGTGCGTGGAAACGGTGAATCAATGACATTGTTAGTGTTATATTATTTATACAATATAGACGAGCAATGTTTTTGCATAAAGTTTGTTCGTAAACTGGATTTGTCGCGACAAGTACTTATGTGTCATCCCACTTACACTTGAACTAATATGTTTATGGCAATGTACTGTTTGTCGTTAAATATAATAAAAAAATTATAATTGTAAAATAATCGGCCCGTTCAACGTATACAGGTCGAAATAATTATGTGTTACATAATTAAGCAACCGTTTGACGTTTCAAGGTATACGATAGTTCTAGTTGTCTGTTTTCAGCTGTTAAAACTGAAATTTTAAAGCTATGTGCCCAATAACAGACTCAACTGAAAAATATCTTGTGTCAAACTGTTTGTATTTTTCGGTATGTTAGTATGTTGAAATATACGTGTTTCGTTTTACTTAAGATTTTTTCTCAAAATGGCAGAACCAAAAAACAAAAAACAAACCTTCTATCATTGAAATGCTATAAAGAAAACCATATGATGGAGAAATTGAAGGCACATCAAGAGATATAATCGACCACAGCGGACATAGTTTACAATCATATTATTACATTATTTTTTTACATAATGTTTTACAGGTTATGTTAATATCATTCTATAAAATTGTTATACATTATTGGGACAAACTATTTATTAATTCACTGTCTGATAGTTTCCCCGAGACATATAAAACTGCAAACACCTGTCAAATTTGTTTTCCATTTGTTGTTAGCAGTGGCGGATCCAGGATTTGACCTTAGGCGGGCGTGGACTTTGTCAACGGGGGGGCGGGGGTGTTGGTGGTAGAAAATCAAGTGAAAGTGTTGTAGGTTGAAATAAAAGGCATATTTAGCGTGTTTTAGCCATATTGCTATTACAATTATGCTTTAAATTAATCGCGAGCGAAGAAAAAATGAGAAAAACTAGCGTTTTGGGCATTAAAAAATCCCCCCCCCCTGGATCCGCTAGTGGTTAGCATAATTATACTATTATCAATATATAATCTTGTAATCTTGTATTATGTTGAGAAATAAAGTCATGTTTAGTTGAGTTGATATATTTTTACATATTGATATTTTGAAAACGTTTTCGTTTTTCTTTAAAAAAACAAACAAAAACCATCTGTAAGCATCTTAATTAAGTGACCATTTCAGTCTGTCATTTTGAAGGTACAATTCAATCGGCGCGGTGGCTCAGTGGTATAGCGTTCGCTCCGTGAGCGGGAGGTCGTGGGTTAAATCCCCTACCGCGTCTTACCACGACGTTATAGAAGGGGTACCAGATGCTTCCTTGCTTAACACTCAGCATAGCAGGATAGGTCGAGCTGCTCTTTCCTTTCAAACTTCGTTCAAAAACAAAATGCGATTGATTGCATCTGGAATGTGCGCTGTAGAGAGTTATAAATATAAGTTGGGATAACTCGCTTCGCAATCGACCTTAAAGTAATTAAGTTTAAATAAATCGGGTTCCCAGATTCATAACGATTTTTAAATATTTTTTTGAATATTTTTGTCTTTTTTGTTTTTTCTTGTTTATTTTTGGGATCCCGTAATGAAGAGACTAAGCTCTATTGTATAAAAAATAGTTTGTTGTGTTCCGTCATTGTGCATACTCTCAGGCTTTAATGAGTCTCATTCAGTCATAAACAGCTAATCAATGCAGTTTATTGTCATTAGGGGATAATTTAATGAATTTAAATTAAATGAATCACAATACATGAGCTGATCGTATTACCATAAATTATTGGTATTCACCTTCAATTTTGAGCATTCATGTTTGTGCACTTCAATAATGTATCAATTGTACTCATAATACTTAAAGCTCGTAATTCAGATTGTGATTAAGACTGAGTTCCTTTTATTCTTCAATGGGGATTAAATTTTCAACTTAATGACTGATCAGTTTCAAGGTCATGTGGCCATAGTTTAAACACTTTAAGGCGCACTACCTCTTCGTGTGTAAGATTTGATTATAAATATTTTAATATTAAAGCCTATAATACTATTATTTTTTCATACAAAACACATTTTATAATGTTTAGTATTATTGTTACGATATTTGATGAGATAACACTGACATACCAAAATCAATGCCACACGTTTTGTATAAAATCATTATGTCAGGTAATTGGTTTCTGACCACCAAAGTGTACATTTACGTTCACACTTAGAGAGTGCGTTTTTTTTTAAAATTAAATATCTATCACAATGGTAATGTGCTCTGGTGGCTTTAAAAACTACAATTATGCTATACATGTAAGCAAGGGAAACTAATCGTATACCAATCATTGCGGAAGGTAGACGCATTTCCACCTGGAGAGAGCGGTCGAGGGTTTCGCAGTATACCTTAAATGCTGTACTAGTATAAAATGTAAAACTGAAATAAAACACCACAACATTGTATCAAATTACACACGATATGACCGTTAAACCATTAATCATTGTAACCCACACCACTAGATGTTTGCCAATAAAACAAAAACGGCTGTTGTTTACTAATATCAATTAACTTTAAAAGGAATAGGAGCCAGTTGACATTCAGATAAACAATTAAGCACGTTTTTGTATCATTCATTTTGTGTCAGCATCATTCATTAATAGGCATTTGGTGGTTGACAATCAATCGTTCTATTTAAGGAATGAATTTCATGGTTAATGTCATTATCGGTGTATGAACGCAGTTGGTCTGTTAAAAAGGTGTGGAGTCCGAGGATTTAACTTGCTCGACCAATCACAAACGTCGTGACATGATGAATAGAGGTATTCCACAGAAACTGCGTTCATCGGGTGATGAACACCATTAGGGTCAAATGAGTTTATCGTATAGGACGTGCAGTTGGAGTATGAATATTATCCATTGAATAAGGGCACAGATTGTCAGGCGACAAAGTGGCCTAGTTAGCACAGAAGAAAGCATTCTTCCTGTTTGTCATAAGCATATCACAAGAACAAAAAGAAAACACAGGAAGGGGATCAGGAGAAATTGCGGAACGGTGCATTTAAGAAGATTTTAGCGAGGATACTTATGTGTAATGCTTTTTTAGGAAAGGCGTTTTTTACGAAATAGTTTATCAAAAAAAAGTCGCTGGCTTTCAAGCCAGTTAAAATATTGAAAGAAAACGGGCTTATAAACTAAAGTATAATTGTATCTTTGCGTTATTGCAACATACATGGCAACGACATAATATTCTAAAATTTTACTATTTAATTAAATTAAATTGTACAAAACCATTACCGGTCAAAATCTAAATTCCGATATAAATCATTATTTCCCACACGCAAGTTAAGAAATCGTGATGCATACCAGTTCATTTAAGTCGACATTTACTGCCTATATCACACGCAAAACTATATTTAAATAATTAAACATCTACAAACAGTTCAATGCCGGCATTGTCCTAATTAAGATGCATGATGTTCAAGCACATCCTGAGAAAGAGAAAGAAATCAATGTCCTTTTAAGAACATTTATATCTGAAACCTAACTGGACTGTTAACTCACAGTGTTTTGTATTTGCTCTTATGTTAGTTAGATGTAAGTTGTATTGTAAATACGTTACATATTATATTATTATGACATCATAAGCTATAACTATATTCATTTTTCTATGTGTACTTAACAAATTCAAATTCAACTGAAGTTCACCCTCATCCATATAGCAACATGTTTACTATTTAGTAACTATTTATTGATGTCTATTTATGCTCAGTCATGTGATCTCATTATATCCATTATTTACTATTTATATCATGTAACTAAAAACACGTTTATGTGTTTATGTTACTAATAAATATGTTTGAATCTTGAATCTTGAATCTGAAATACTGCAATCATGTTTGAAAATACACGCAAACATGCGATAGTAATCTTGATATGGTATTTATGTGGCGGGTGTATACGAGTCAATTTTTATTTAATAATATATATACAAACATGCACGAACATAAATGTATGATCAATGGCCGTATAACGTCTACTTGTTATCTGTGTGTATCGGCTGTATGTTGTTGCACGTGTGGTCTGTTTTATAATGGCAACCTATAACTTGACCATGTCCACTTGGTATCAGTTTCTTAAGATATATCTCTCCTAAAAAGTGATAAAATGTGTGTGTGGTCACAATACAAGTGTGAGACTTTTATATCATCTATTACGAGACCAAAGCCATAAATGTTTTCTGTATATGCAACGCTTCCAAATATTTATGCAAAATCTTACACACAAAATTCAGTTGTATGCTAAATTACCTCGACATCCTTCCCGACATTGTCAACTAGACAATAAAATAGTATTACAATAGCAACTCATTTGTAATTGTCAGAGAGTAGAATACGTATACAGGAATTAAAGGGAAGATAATGAACGCGACTACATTTTTGTAACTAAAACTGAGAAAAGGGAAAGCCCTCAGGAATTATAGTCTGCATGAGGAAAAAATGCCACACCACTGACGCCCCCTAGCGCACTAGCGGAACTTTACTTTCAAATGTAGACAAATAATATCCATGATCCATGAGGACCAGAAAAATATAGCTACAAATGTACCACGATAGCTGAATGGACTTTTCCCCGACTGTTAATCATGATCATTTATAACGGTGCATTTACCATTTTGAATCCAATGCATTAGAGGCTTAAACTTTAAGTTAAAGGTGTGGTTATCAGGTGAAAATAATATTTTTATTATAGCCAACAGAATACAAAAGGTACTGTGTTTCCTTTTTGTGATAAGCTTATCACAATAGCAAAAACAGGACCGAAAAGGGGAGGAGATTTGCGAGTTGTTTTCGTTGTTTGCTGAACGGTGCATTGTTAATGCTACGGTCACAAATAAAACTGACATCGTACGATTTCAGCGATTTGCACATCACCGGCGAATTTGATAATCGCCCGGGCACCGGACGATCTTTGAGAATTTTCTTTTGCGTGGTCACATATCGTA
>Ga0224511_10005365_pt1 | contig 10032 bp, 11 predicted proteins | sample SF_May12_sed_USG_2_FD_169988 | JGI IMG/M metagenome (GOLD analysis project Ga0224511, IMG submission 169988) | Sediment microbial communities from San Francisco Bay, California, United States - SF_May12_sed_USGS_8_1 | ecosystem: Environmental > Aquatic > Marine > Sediment | place: USA... | reverse complement strand
GCAAAATTAGTGATTTTTTTTACTTCACATTAATTTTAGAATTATTTATGTAGGAAACACAGTCCGCTGTGATGCACTATATCTTTATAGCGTAGCGAGGCAGGTGTTTGTGTGGACTCCAACACAACTCCCATAATTTTGATAAAGTAACTTTTCCAATTGTTCATTTGGATTCATATGTCATACTGCCGATCTGCCCTATTAATAAAACAACATAATGGAAGAATTTTTTCTTAGCTGTACAATACTATATACAAAAAAGAAGATTCACAATTTCACACACGTACACTTGACTTATAAAACGTCACAGGTATATTTAATGCACTCTACGTCACCATTCGATAAAAACGGCAAAAACTAAAAAACAAAACCGCCATCATTGCCTCTCTCTAAGTTGTGTATTTTTTTCTTCAGTTTGTTGAGGTCATTAGTAATTTTCTGTGAACGCATTGTCGTTCCGTGGACATTACGCAATACGTCGAGGTCAATGTCGTCAGGTCTAGTCTCATCCAAATACGAGTCTGTATCACCGAGTGTAACCTGCAAGATCCAAAGAACACGTGACAGCAGAGAGGTTGTACTCTTGTACATATTAACATTGAATTAGTGGGGAGAAAAATTATGATTCGTAGGGCACATATTGAAAGGCCCGATTTTCAACAAAGCCAACAGATTCGGTCTACACAGACAACATTGTAGAGCATAGAACATCTTAATCTGAACACGCACACACGCGTGCGTGTGTACGCATGCATGCACACACACTCTCTTCATCCAAAGTTGTGCGAGACTCATGCATTGGATTCTACCTTATATATTTGATGCTCAATTTCTTTAATCCTTTTACGCAACATCTTTGCATCATTCTTGAAGCCTTCTACCTCAAGATTGCGACGCTTCTCCAAGTCTTCAAATCTCTCCTTCATGATGTTGTATCGCTTACTCACTTTTTCTGATTTTTCCTATAACACTGTACTAGTTACACAATATATTGCAAACAAAACATTTTTCCCACTGAATTAAACAGTAGCTTAGATCTCATAACAAAAATTACTGAATCGGTAGAGTTGCAGTGATTTCTTGATCCCGAATCCCTAAAAACTGCAATGTATCTGAAGGGGTTATGTCATGGCTAAAAATGTCTTTACTTGTTGTCAGATTCCATGAACAAATGAGCTCAATACCCAGCTCAAATGGAAGCTTAGATATAGCCCTATCCAATGTTTATACTTCGGCGACGCACTTTTCAGACCGTCGACGCAACAGAATTGGCCACGAGATAGGACATTAACACAGAGCTGTTGGTGTTTGCATTGATTTCTTGGCTTACGCGCTGATGTTTTGAAAATCCTCTTGCAGGTGTATACTAGACCAGTAGTTACACAAGTCTGAATAGAGAAAATGTTCAACAAAAAATAGAAATAGGGTTTCAGAGTGCAGTTTTTCACATCTGTCAGCGAGCGTTAGTGCCATTATTGTAAAATGATAGAGGCCCCAATGCAACGACCTCTATTCAGAGCTAGGGAAAACTGGCAAAGCACTTCTTATAACTTAAGCTTTTTCCAATCTTACGTTCAATTTTGAGTTCTACTTGATGTTATGAGGGGGTGAAGATCATTAGGTTACTAAGTTTCATAATTAAATCCCATTCTATTTCTTTTTGGGCCGTAGTTATTCGAGTGACCGATATTGTGAAAAAGACCATTCGCTATCGCTGCAATGAATGCGGAGTAGCCTCGCTTTAAGAATGGGGAACATTACTCCGAAAGAGCTTCTACCATCGACCATGTCATAACCCCTTTAACACAAACTGTTACTGTTGCATGACCATATACGGTGGTAATTCTTCAGACTTGTTAAATAGATATAAGTACCCACCTGGAAATCCTCATTTTTGAGATCATCTTGCTCACGTAATCTGGCCAGATTGTCTTCTAATGATATCACCTGCTCCCTGTATATCTCAGTCATGTGGTGAGAATTAGCCACTTCTTCGCGTAATTTCTGCCAAGTACGAGTGTATTTCAATTAAAAGGAACAAATTTTTCCCAACAATGTCATCACAAGGTTTGAAAAAATCTATTTCCCAAGTAATAACATGACCGGGTAGAACTTTTTATTGTATTTAGTTCATTGTTCTATATGGGCACTTAACAATCCTATTTAGTGGACCTCCTAAGCCTGTGGTCTGTTTTGTAGCAGGATGAGCAATTCTGCGAGGAGCAGCTGCAATAATCTGGCATGATCAAAGCTTGATCCCGAGCCAACTGATCCAACCTATGTGTTCTTCACTTATTCTACTATTCTACTATCTCATATCCCTCATCACTAATTGTGAACAAAACAATCAGGAGTAATTTATCCCACTGACCTGCAGTTCCTTTTTGTGTCTCTGTGATGAATCTTGGGCATGATTTGTAATGTTGAGTAACACCTTGCGGCTTCCACGTTCAGGTTCCTCGATACCGAGCTGCTCCTTCACAGAGTCCAGCTCGCGAAGGAGTCTATCCTTCTCAATCATCCACTGCCTCTCTGCGTCGGCTGACTCGCGCATTTGCGACAGAAGATCTTCTGTACTCAGATACAGCAGATCCTGAGACTTATGTAATCTGCAATGAGATTATGAGATTCAAGACAATCCAAGTTTAGAAGGTGCCATCAATGGCATACAGAATATAAAAGCTCTTCAACTGTAGTTGACAGTATTCGGCTTGCAATGAAATCTTCAACATTTTCTCAAAACAATTATGTAAATTTCAGTATTTTTGTGAGAAAATCCAAAACATTTAGTGAGCATGTGTGAGCAAAATAACACAAGGGGAAACAACTCTTGATTACGTCATGGCTTTTGAAAACTAACTTTTCTGTGACGGTTTTCACTTTGTCGGCGTCTTTCTGCCTAATGTATTCATATTCTGAGGCGAGTTTTTCCCTTTCTTTGCATAACTCTGTGATCTTCTGTTTCGCCTCCTGAGTCTGTGACTCCAGTTGTGACTGAAGATTCCCTATCTGTTTAGCGAGGGCGTCCTTCGCAGCCACCTCATCTTGCGCGTGAGTGTGTGAGTCGATAACAAGTTTATACCCGTGCGATGTGGACACCTTGTTCAGCTTTGCATAGCTACCTATGACAAGAGAATAATGCACACTGATTGGAGTGCAATTGATTGCAGCTTGACCACGCAATAGAAAAATGTTTGGATATTGAATCATAATACATTATACAAACCTGTAGTTTTGTCTGTTGGTCGTAACTCGTGAAAAACGTTTTTAGTTCCTGCACTCTCTTCCTGATTTTGATCCAATAATTTCTTGATGGTTCGTTTTGTAGCCAGATCTTTTATCTGTACAGATAAACCTCTAATGAAACCAGCATCATTAGTTGACATCCAATAGTCCATAGGACTTGAAAATAAAGTTTGCTGAAATTCAGTTGCGTGGCTTGAGTAGTAGTTAGATGGTTTCTTAGGCACAGTCAAAAACATGCTATTGTAAATAAGCATAAACTGTCTACTATTCAGCCACAAAGTTGCGTTTTTCGGTGACGAATGTCAGTGGCTTTCTTATACAGTTTGCACACAGTAATATGTAATTTCTGTACCTTATATCGGTCATTTTCAGCGTATAGACGGAGGACTTGCTCACGCTCTTGGAAAAGTGACAGTTGCATATCACTCAGGGCTTTCTGCAGCTCAACCATCTCTTCCTCCTGCTGCCGCATATCCCACTCAGCAGCATACTGTCACAAACGAATCACATTCTGGCACAGCAACTCAAAGCATACGTAGGTTCTACTTAGTAACCCTCATGTCAATCTACGGAGATTGGGTGAATTGACAATATTTGTGTATATTTCGGCGTATGAATAACAAGACTGCCAGGAACTCCTAGTATATTTCAAAGAGGAGATGATATCAGTTTACCTGATCTTCGTACGCTTTCTTATAAGTTTGCAGTTTTTCCACAAGACCTGTGTGCTCGGCATCCTGTTGAGCAAACTTCTTTCGGTAGAACTCGAGCAGCTGGCGCGAGGGTTTCAGATAAGCTACAGTAATATAAAAATCATCAACAATTTCTTTGTGTATAAGACACGGCAGTTTTGCTGACATTGTCCAAACAAAGCTTAGTCATCCTTACCTAATCGCTCATTGACATTTGGTATATCCGGGGACTTGTCTATAGCCGATTGGTCGGGTAACATTGTGCTGTCTTCAGTCAAAGCGTCTGATTCAAGGAGAATGCTATCCGCCCATCTGACCGAGCTGGTTTGACTTAATGCGGATGTTCGGCTAGCTTTGCCTTTGTATGGTGTTGTTGTAGCTGACCTCATCTTTCAATCATTAGGGTGACGGCTGTTATAACTAAAAATAGTGTAAAGCACTCAATCATTATAAACAAGTTGAAACAGTTACACGTACAGTAGTCTCTGTCATTCACAGACACAACCATTGACTATTGAGTCTGAGTGAGTTGCCATTGGTGAGGGAGTGCTAACTGACTCACCAACTGAAACTCAGTTTGTCAGTTACTCACGAACTGACTCAATGACTGACTCGTGACTGACCAACTTTAACTCACTATTATAGACTAAAGACCATAGACTAGTATAATACTAGACTTCACTCACTGATTGATTGACTGAGTCAGTGAGTGACTGAGAGTACTGACTGCTAGTAAGTAAGTAACTAAGTAGGTTAATAATAACTAACTAACTAAGTAACGTAACTTCGCAAGTTTGTGAATCTAAATCGAATGTGGATGTCACCGTGACACTGACGCAGTGACTGTGAGGAACTCTGACTCAGGTCAGTGACTGAGTGAGCGACTCTCAGTCTCACTCTGACTCTGATTAACGCAAGCCTGTGACTGTGAGAAAGACTGGCTGAGAGTGCGACGTCAGTGCTGACTGCGATGGAGTGACTGCTGGGTGTAGCTTATAAACTAGAAAGTGACAGACGATTGGAAGAGTGCTTATGTTGGCTTGAACTTACTAATTCCAATATCATGTAACCTGCAGTGTACACTCGCACTGCACAGTGTGCGGTTTAAATTGAGCTCTTACCGACGCGCTGATGTCGAGAGGCTTCAATGATGACTTTCAAAGCCCGGAATAGTTTCCAACCGGTAAGGAAAAATGCCGCTACGTGACCTATATGGTTTACTGGCCAACCGAAACTGGTCCACTATTAGACAGATTGGGCCAATGGCATGGGCTTTGACAAACCAACTTTATATTCATCCGCTAAATCGAACGGGTTTGCAAAAGAATTTACAATAATTCTTCCAGAATTATACTTAATACAATAGGATGGGTTTTAAAACAACAGAAAAAGAATATTTCTAGCTCTTCTTGGAGAAAACGAAGCTATTTAGGTGACACTATAGTTGCCTGCTGTTGCGCAAGGTGCTGTTTAGTGGAAGTGAAGAGAAGCACAGTTTTTCAGCAATAGGACCGAGAAGAAAACTTGTGGAAAGTGGAAACAAACACGAGACTTTTACGTTACTGCACGGGGTCTTTGCTTTGATTTTGTATATAGGCTACTCAGATCGTGTATATAATGTATGACATACCGGAGACTTTCAAACCTCCGCCAGAGGCGCCTGTCTTCGAACCAACCGCCGAGGAATTTGAGAACCCCCTGACATTCATCGCGAGAATAAAACCGATTGTGGAGAAAGTTGGCATATGTAAAGTCAGGCCACCCGCGGTGAGTCTTCAAGTTCAATCCCCCATGAAATCCAACACTCAACTGTAATTTATCACCATGCAAAACAAACCTTGCTGTGACTTATTGTCCTAGCCCAAGGCCTAACCTAGACTAGAGAACTAAACTGTAGTCAGCTTGAGCTTGACTGGACTAGTCTAGTCGACTTTAGACGTAGAGATTAGAGCTAGTCAGCTACAACTTACAAGTCCCAACCGAAGTATAAATTTTAATAAATTCACAATTTAATGTTGAAGAACTTCAGCTCATGCTCTGAAAGAATGCATCACCTGGTTCTACTCGGAATGGTGTGAAATTTTTGAAGCTAGAATCAATTTCTCATAATTTATTTCAGGACTGGCAACCGCCATTTGCGGTTGATGTTGAGAACTTCAGATTTGTTCCACGAATGCAGAAGATAAACGAACTTGAGGTAGGCTTTTCTATATTTTAGGGTGAAATGCGTCTGTGTTCCGAAGAATGGCAGCTTGCCCCTGGTGGGCGTGGTTCAATTGAGGCTCTACAATGTTGTCATGCATTATTCTTTACTCCCAAGTCCAAATCTCATATATCTATATTCAGGCTACTACAAGGGTCAAATTGAACTTTCTGGACAAACTACTCAAGTTTTGGGAACTGCAAGGCACAGCAATTAAGATCCCAACCGTCGATAGAAAACTGCTGGATTTCCATAAGCTTCATAAGGTTAGTTCAGAAGATAGTTTACTGAGAATGGCGCTGATGATAATTCTTCAGAAATGTTCCATACATATGTTGATATGTGTGGGAGATAATTCTTTTATGCAGGTAGTACAGAAAGAAGGTGGCTTTGATACTGTTACAAAGGAACGCAAATGGACAAAAGTGGCCTACACAATGAATCTGAATGATTCGGCCAGTAACAAGTGTAATGGGGCTGTGCTGAGAGGCCACTATGAAAAATATCTTTATCCCTTTGACCTGTTTGAGGCTGGAATCACCATCGACCAAAATGTAAGTTTACTTTTTTTGCTTCAACTGAGCTTGTGGGCACACAGTAGACTTTTTGTCTAGCATGAAGCATTACATTTCCCACCAAACACAATGATTTAAAGGCATCTGTTTCAATAGCACATAGCTGAGTATTTGCAGTTTTCAACTGAAACCAAAAGTCTCACAATTGAGGTTTTCACCTGCATCCATATAGATATATATGAACTGCCCTGTATTGGACAGAGTAGGAAGTAACAGTTTGCACCTATCAATCGATTCATCTCAGTTCAACATGGCCATCACGGAAATGTTCCTCGGGTGACGTAATACAGCAAGCGTTGCGTAGTTCTCGCATTGTGACTCATCACATAATCCTAGAATTCAGTTAGAGACAATATTCAGTGTGTCTCGCTGTCTTTTTAGGCTCTCAAGGAAGAGATAAAGAAGGAAGAGCTGCAGAACGAGACTGAGACTATACCAGTCATCCCACAGGTCACCACTACTGAGATGGCGTCCAGTGAGAGCGATAAGCCTGCGAGCTTACCGGTGTCTTCTGATGACAATCAAACTAATGGGTCATCAGTGCAGCCAAGAGGCCGCAAGAGAAAGGAGGCAGAGAGCAAAGCGTTCATGAAAACATACGCCAAGTCACCCAAGAAAGAGTCCAGGGTAACTTTTTTCTATGATGTTGATACGAGTGCTCATGAATATTGGTCTTACCCCTGTTTCAGGTATTAATATTGATTTTTTATTTATTGTAGGAACCAAATATTGATTACTCTGCCAACTCTGAACTACGGAAGTTGCAGTTTTTTGGAGCTGGGCCTAAAGCTGCCGTTCCAGTACAACTAACTAAAGGTGGGTAAAATGCAACCTTCAAAGTGCCGGACCACCTGATTTCGCAGTATGGGGTGGTAGCTATGACAGCCATGGGAAGCTGCTGCACACTCGGGCCTTAAATAATATGCGCTGTCCTTCCGAATTAGTTATTGTATCGAGGTAATGTTTCAACATATAATTACCGTTAGCCTCTAGGCCATGTAAATGTGACAAACTCATGGACTGATCTTAATAATATTTGCTACCATTAGCCTTGAATTATACAGCGCAACAAGCCAAGAAGGATTGTTTGCCAGTCACTCCCCCAGTGGAGGTTGAGGAGCCCGTGGTGCAGAAAGATGTCGAGAAAAAGGATAAGATGAGGATGAGGGATCGATCTGCTAACTGGAAGTCAGGATATGTATGTGCGATTACTCGGATTCCTAAAGCCAGTGATAAGATCATCTTGTTTTACATGGATGGTCTCACTAAGCCGATGGCTTGTTTTCAGGATGGTTTGATGTTTGCCCCATAAAGTTGGATTTTTATGAGTGGACCATCTTTATTTGTTGTTGCAATCCCAATCTGACGAGGGAGAAAGCGCAAAATGAAGCATAAATCAGACCCAGGGTCACCCGCTCCAAAGTCGAATGCACTACCCACTAAGCCATTGCTTCTTGTATTCTAGCTCGAGACAAACCCATGCGTTCAGTGTGACAGAAACACTGATGAGGTGAAGCTATTGATATGCGACAGCTGTGCGGATCCGTATCACATGTACTGCTTGGTACCACCATTACCTGACCATCCAAAGGGGGATTGGCGGTGTCCAAAGTGCGTTGCAAAGGTATGCCCTCACCTATTCTCTTCTGTCCAATATCGTTCAAAAATAGCCCTCCTAAAATAATATTCCCATAATAATATTTTTAATGTGTGCCAATTGGTAGCTTGGGCATGTTATCTGTTGTGGTTATGTCCTTGGGCCCAAATAACTGACCATGTTCAGCTGTCCTGTGATATAGAAAACACGTGCGTATGTAGTTGTTCATTTGCGGCCATTTCTTTTCCCATTCTTCAGGAGTGTAATAAACCAAAGGCAGCATATGGGTTTGAGCAGGCAAAGCGAGAATTCAGCTTGCAAGAATTCGGTGAAATGGCTGATCAATTCAAAGCGGACTACTTCCAAATGCCCGTGCATGTAAGTGAGCTTATATAGTTTCTGTGCCTAGCAACCGCTTTTTAACAATCATCATTTTTAATAGCTACAAGTTGAATAATTCAATAAATGATTTAGTTGGGTGTCCATTTTTTGTAGCTGATCCCCACAGATATGGTGGAACGCGAGTTTTGGCGACTCACAACCTGTTTGGAGGAGGATGTGACTGTGCATTATGGCGCTGATATTCATGCTCTTACTAATGGCAGTGGGTTTCCCACTAAAGACACAAAGGATCTACTACCCGGTGATGAGGTATGCATTCCACCCCCAAAAGCATTTCTTACGAACTTAGCGAGTAGTTCTGAAGATGAGATTGTAGTATTCAGACTGAAATTTCATAACATTTTAACTTTTGTAGAAGTATATTGATAGCAAGTGGAACCTAAACAATCTGCCAGTACATGATAAGTCTGTGCTGAAGTATGTAACTGGCGATGTGTCTGGTATGAAAGTCCCTTGGAATTATGTTGGAATGTGTTTCAGCAGTTTTTGCTGGCACATTGAGGATCACTGGAGCTATTCTGTAAACTACATGCACTGGTAAGTGAACCCTGATAGCGGTAAGCCTCTGCGTGCCACTTGGCTGCTAAATGATTGGGTACTATAGTGTGGTCTATGTACCGCACTTGATTAGCAACATTGTAGATCTGAATGTTTCCGCATGTGTAAAGTTAGGCCAGATTTTATTGTGTTTTCTGCAGGGGTGAACCCAAAACATGGTACGGTGTTCCCAGCTCTCACGCCGAAAAATTGGAAAATGTAATGAAGTCTCAAGCTCCAGAACTGTTTGAGCAGTCACCCGATCTCTTGCATCACATCACCACAATCATGAACCCCAACTACCTGATGGCTCAAGGCATACCGGTGAGCACATCCCAGAGTTCAGCCAACTTAGGTTAAGTAAAACAGGCCGTCCTTTATAGCTAGGCATCATCTTGTTTTACATGGAAGGTATTACTAAGCCAACGGCTTGTGTTCAGGATGGTCTATGGTTTGCGTCATAGGGTTGGTATTCTATGAGTGGGTCTCCTTTACTTAACGCCCGCAATTCGAATCTGACGAGGGAGAATGTACAGAGTCTAACCCGGGTCGCCTGACCTAAAGCCGAATGTGCTATCCACTAAGCCATTGTTTCCCCTCTGACTTGGTATAAACTTGTCACCTGATTGCAGATTGTACGAACTGATCAGATGGCTGGCGAGTTTATTCTCACATTCCCCCGCGCTTATCACGCCGGGTTTAATCAAGGCTACAACTTCGCTGAAGCTGTCAACTTCTGTCCTTCCGACTGGGTGAGTAAATACAAACATGTCTCCCTGC
>Ga0224511_10005364_pt1 | contig 10034 bp, 5 predicted proteins | sample SF_May12_sed_USG_2_FD_169988 | JGI IMG/M metagenome (GOLD analysis project Ga0224511, IMG submission 169988) | Sediment microbial communities from San Francisco Bay, California, United States - SF_May12_sed_USGS_8_1 | ecosystem: Environmental > Aquatic > Marine > Sediment | place: USA... | reverse complement strand
GGGCGGGGTTGGCCTAGTGGAAGCTGACCATGCCAAGGCCCGGCTCCACTCTATCAGAATACCCTCTGACTCAGTGTGAACCACAAGCTACAAAACATTGACCACTCAATTTAAAGGACGTATCTGGACAAAGCTAGTGTGCTCATTAATAAGCTGAAAGGCTCCTCGATTGGGTTGGTATTGGATTGAATTCCTATAGTGAATGGGACCATTAATGAAATGCAAAGCCCTCCTGGTGGCTATCATTGAACCATTATCACGCTTTGCCTTTAGTCCAGAATGAGCGGGCTGCAATGGTTCTTCAGGACAATTTTGTCAGAAGCACGCATGATATGATAGTTTTAACAGGATCTCTATTTCCCAGGGTTGGAAAACACCACATTTTTTTCAAAAAAATAAAAACTGTGGCTTACTTTAAACCATGGTTTAAACCCTTATCATATTGAAAATTTCCAGCCAAACTCGTGCCTCACTACAAATAAAAATGGTGTGATACAAAGCCACCTTTCCCACAGCTGTTCGAGGGCGTTTGGTACCATGCAGTTCATATAATTGCATAGTCATGGGTTAAATCGCATAAAGACCACCAGATATGTCAATGATGTTTATGGCAGTAAGCCCTATCCGCGCTTGCATCCGCTCGGATAGCCTTGGATGGTCATCTATACTGATAATCTCCCCATGTATATGTGGCCTAAAACGGGACATCTGTGTCAAAAGTAGCTTTTTCAAACCCGAATCCTCTTTTAGTTTTGAAAGCTAAGCGCTCACGTGTTATGCTAACATAGTACTTACAGAGACAATCTTGGTGGGAAGACCAACCTCCATTTCAGTTAGTTGTGGTACAAAGTCACTCAATAGTAACAGCATATCACATGCCACCCAGGCTACTAGTTTAGTGTTAAACTACAATGAATCATAAACACCTATAATGAAAACATCTACTAGCGTGACTGGACTCGTATGGTCCTTAGACTAAAAGCTTCTTCCATTATGCTTTATGCATACAAAAAGGAGTTTACATGAGCAGCAGATCTAGCCGAAAATGGGCGACATCTTCGGGTTCACCGGCGGTGGGGATCGAACACTAAATGCTCTATTTTTTCCAGAGGTGAGCGAGCGGTGACCAATGACAGCCCAGATTTGAACTTGCCACCCTACCGAGTTTGGCCTTGACCTATAAACCAAAAGCGAAGCGTTCCGATGTATATGAAATCTGCATTATCATTGGTCATCTCCTGCTCTCGCTGAAGAAATAGGGCATGCAAGTGTTCGTTCCTCACAGCTGGTGCACCCGAGGATCGGGCCAGTCCATTTCCACCACTGCACATAAGGTGATACAAGCGTCGCCTTGACCTCACCGCTGTCATGTAAACTATGTACACTTTTGGTAAAATAAAAAATTAAAACTATATTTCTGGAGAAATGACCCTCGCATGTGTTCAAAGAAGATGAGGACCACAACCCATATGGTCGGAAACCATCAACAAGCTTTGTGGAACTCTGCGAGAGTGATAAACCCATTCGCTGCATATGAAACAATATTGTGGGGCCTAGGGTCGTTTGGAAAAGGCCTTCACCCTTGGTCAGACCTTGGTGGAAAGATAATGCCTGACAATGATGGTGAATGTTCCAAGAAGTGCATCTCACCCCTGACAAAAACATGTTACACGAGATCGATTGAGAGTCAACAAGCTACAAATATGAAATCAAACACACCCTAGCTTCATACTGGATATCAGGCTGCCCTCTTGCCCTTATTCTTTCCACCATTTCTATCAAGCTGTATCAATTTTTGTGTAATAAAATATCAAATCAAAAATAATAATTAGCAAACTTATAGAAGGGGTTTATGTGGTGAAACCAATAAGGACAATTCGTATTCCTTTGCGGAGGAGAATTTGGTATCTCACGATGGTCTAAAACTGGGGACCAAGCTGGTAATGATTATCAATGGAGGGTGTAAACTGAAGGAGTATGTCCGCATGTGCTTGATCTTTCTCTTACCAGTTCTGGAGTCTGGAAGAAGTATACCATAAAGTAATTTCAAATCATTTCAGTGGGCATCAACATTACGTTAGAAATTAACACGAAGCCATAGAAACCAGCTTCTAACATCTTCACTGTTATGGGGCATATGTCGGTTTTATATACTTTTTTTTACCAGCAAGGACTAAGCATGGAGCATCACTAATAGGTCGATATCATCGCTTCACCTCATAGGGAGGTTTGCCTTTTTTTAGCTAAGATTAAAATAAGGACCTCATACTCATAGCATGAGCCCATCATAAACGGGATTTGAACACAGACTCTCACATTTGGGAGTCAAAGGCTCTAACACTGAACTATACCACTATTTCCAGAAGCTCCTGTTCATAACGAGTGATGTGGATATGTTATTTAGAAAATTAGCACTCACCCTTAGACTGACTAGTAGAACATTCACTGCACTCCGGAACTGAGGATGCTTTACGTCATGCATAATCTCTTCAATCAGGAAAACTCCGAGACTAGACAGAGCCACGCACCTAAAAGCAGGAGAGAAACTACCCTATCACCGCGCTATCACCGCGCTAACCTCATGCTAAGCCCCGCGCTACCCTGATGCTAACGCCCGCGCTAACCCCGCTCTACTCCCGCGCTACCCCTGTGCTATCCCTGAGCTACCCTTGATCTCCACCCGCGCTATCACCGCGCTATCACCGCGCTAACCTCATGCTAACTCCCGTGCAACCCCCGCGCTAACCCCGCTCTACTCCCGCGCTACCCCTGAGCTACTGAGCCACTTGAAAGGCTTTTAAGTCAAAGGAACTTCATATTAGTTTGATACAGCCCTAGAACTTTGTGAAATGGTGTAATGAAACTTGGCTCAAAGCGATAGATTTTAACATCAAACCAATATTTGTATTTTTATTCTATCCTTATCACAGATTTCTATTCTATGAGGTAACAAACTTTCCATAGTACATTGTTTAGGTCTCATAGGACTTTTTGTTGTTATTATTGTTGTTGCCGGGGTCAGTCGTTATTCCGACTATACCATTGCAGGCTGGGCAGGGTTGGCATAGTAGAAGATTATCATGTCCAGAACCAGTTTCATTCTTCCAGTACACCCACAGATTTAGTGTAAAGCACCAGCTACAAGACCGACGGATAGTCCCGAGAGGTTGGGGACCTAAGCTATTTGTTTACTTGTCACCAGACGCTAATTCGGCTAGCGTTAACAATAGGGGAAAGGTAAATCTTTGACAATTGTGAGTGATCTTGACCCTTATCCACTGGTTGGAACCTCCATTTGTTTAGTACATTGTTATTACATAAAATGCAGTTTAACTTCTCAGCTCTGTTTACTTCTAACAGACCTGGCCAAACCAGCAGGCTCCTTCCGACCCCCATCGAGTAGCACAGCCAGCACCAGATCCTTCAGTTGGTCTGGCTCCATAATTTCCCTGCGTGTTCCTTTCATAAGAACCTCCATGCTACCAAAATGGTTCGGGAAGCACACCAGAGTCCCTAGTAATGTTATCGCCTCCCGACGCGGTACCTGGCAAGAAAAACACAACTCTTACACCACTGTATGCTGCATTGCCATCATGGCTGATCCGAGTTACCAGCGGAAAGAGTGCACGACTCTACCTTATTTTCTTTATCATTTTAACTGGCAGAGTGGCCGTAGAAGCGTTTCATCATGGAATGAGCATAAACTTGTATTAGTTGGCATTGTGTTGGTGTCCTATACAGGGATACCAATGTGCCCCTCGTGAGCAGCCGGGAACAGCTTTGTCTTTGTGATACCAGTATGTTGGTAGATCTCCTTTAGCAAAATGATGCATGGTAGCATAGGTATACAAAACTATGTTTACTAGTCCTGGATACTAGTTTGCTAACTGGTCTCGAATCGAGATGTTTAAAGGCCCTACCATGGAGTTACCTTCTCTATGGGGCACGCGGGCGCAAGCAGAAATTCTGCTAAAGACACACCCTGGGAAATGCTGAGCCTAAGACTCAGTAGGCCGATTCCCACCCGAAGAAAAGTAAGATGTTCGCTTACATTTTTTATAGCATCAGAGTTCAGTACCAAGTTGACAGCATTGAGAATATCCATAATGAACAGTCTGGAACCCGGTAAGTCCAGTCCAAATAGTAAGGGGGTGCAGTGCCTCACTAAAGTGTCTGCTATTGCCTGAAATCAATGAGATAAAAATATCAATAGCTAGTAATAGAATGGCATAGGTCATAGCCTTTCATAAAATATGATCATCTTGTTTTACATGGAAGGCATCACTAAGCCAATGGCTTGTTTTTAGGATGGTCCATGGCATGCCTCTTGGAGTGCGTACAGAGAGTTGTGGGGTCAATCCTAAAAAAAACTCGATCCTATTATCAGGATGGAAATCTGACTTTAAATCACTACTCCGTTCACATCCCAGTCTCCTGGTTTAGCAGCTAGCAAAGTCAATTATCCCCAGAGGGACCAATAGTGCGGGGTATAGCAGAAAACTTGTATGAAATGATCTTCAAAAATTGATGAAAGCAATGGGTACTCTCCATCATTGAGAAGGACAAGAAGCTGAGGGTGGGACCAACACCAGACACAAATTAGAAAAAGGGACAGGGGAAATATCCGAATGCAAAAACCCTGGCTATGGCTATGATGGATGTACCTGGTGTGATGAAATCAGATAGCTATGAAGAAATTGATAGAAATATGCTAGTTCTTGGCCACTGATAAGACTGTAGTCGTGGCGAAGACTCATTCGACACAGCATCTGCAGTGCGAGTAGTTTACTGGCCAGAAATTCCTCACCCAACGACAAGCACTGAAACAGTAATCAATACATTACAAGTAAAATCAGATCAACTCGAAGGCAATGAACTTCACACTTTAGCAAAATCCCCCTATCGTGACTAGCCGGCCACACACGCACTAGGTTAACGCCCACCCGGTGGTTAGTTCGACATGTTCCTCGAATGTTTTAGTTGTGTCGATCGCCGATGGACAATCGCACACAGTGGCAACATGCGAACTTTTCTTGTCGATAAAGTCGATCGTCGACTAAGGATTCGTCGCCAGACATCCTCATATAAACCTAGCAACTAAGATACTAGCCAAGACATGGGTACAACGAACCTTATAGCAGAGTGGGAAGAAATAGAGCACTGGTGAGGTTATCTCCCCTGGTTCTAATGACGATCCATTATCCGCAGTCACATTTAAGTTGTCCGACAGCTACATTAAAAGAAAGCGTCACAAGGTGCATTTCAGCTACACAATACAAGACGATGCCAACATTGCAAACTTTTATTCAAACGAATTTGAATAATTCTGCGGGTGATATTTTACAAAAACCTCTGGCCATGGCAACTATCTAACTAAAAAGTCTTCAGTTCAAGGTTTCGAACTAATTTTGGAGAATACTCTTTTAGAAATACAATTTGCGCTTAATTGAAATTGCAATCAGTTTTCTTTCTGTGTTGTGTGGGTATTTCCATGCTTATTCTATATTTGTTCTATTTTTTTATTACTGGATCAAAAAGCTATCCTGGTATACCTACCTGTAGTGGTCACTTTATACGGCCACGATGCACCTCTCGAAAAGGAAAAGGGAACCATAAAAAATTGTTAAATTAAAAATAGTTAAATTACCTTCAACACAGTTTGCTGTAATTCCAGCAGATGTTCCATGATTTTTTCATGTGTTTTGGGATCGGTTATGGCATTGATGTCACCGAGCGCTCCCAGCATCCTCCTCCAGAGAACGACGGCAACATCTGGAGTCCATCCAGGAATCTGACCTCCTGTCAGCACACTGCGATAATCTGACGACTGTTCGGGCTTGCTCGCTGTAAAAATTATTCGCGTTAGGGCAGTTACACCTTTACGGGTACAAATCGACTTTCTAACAGCCGGTTCCCCATATCGCTATTAGCTATGAGACAACCTTTGCCTGCTCTTCGGTATGAAGATGGGCTAGCGAAACAGCTCGGATTAGAGGGTTGGCATTGGATAAGAGCAACTTGGGTTCATATATGATGAGGGTGATGGGGTCCTGTAGTGACTAGAGGTTTTCACATCAATTCTAGCTCAAAATAAATAAACTCGGCTGTGAGGTGAGGTTTTATTCCGGTCTATGATAAGCAACGAATAGAAGGAGACTTCATACACGGGCCTTCAGCTATTATACTCAGTGTGATCCTACCAATCCAAAGGAAGCGGTATATTGGGGATATCGCCAAGTACAGTTCATGTAGTCATATCCACTTTTCCATCACACCCCAAAAACTGTGAGAAAGCTGCTATTGGTTGGCGCAGTACATATATCAGTGGTCTTCCTTGACAAAATTATACAGTAATTGTGGTAAACCTTACTCTCATCTATTTGGAGATTTTCGCGGTCTACTGACAGCTCCGGTTTCAGCGTATCTTGACCGGAATTTGGTGAAATAGTCGTCATCTCAGGCTTCAGAAAGTCAGCCATTTCGCTCGGCAGGTAGGAAGCTAGATCAGTAGACACTGGTGAAGAAGAGCGGGACCGAGCACCATCTGCAGTCAAAAAGATGGCCATTGAAAATCATCAAAATCCCCAGACTGTCTTTTATATTTAATTCAACTTTTAATCTCAAAAACTACTCGGGCACTTGACTTGAACAGGCCTGGTATTTGTGAAAACAGTAGGAGCTAGGAGTTACGCAAGATCATTCTCACAGTGGGTACTTGGCATGACTAGGACCTGAACCAAGGATCACTCAATCCTGAGCCATGTACTCTGCCATTGAACTATCCAGCTATCCTCCTGCTATCCCCCACCCTCCTACCATCTGATATTGGAAATGTTCAGTGGTTACAGCATTTGGTTCATGACTAAAAAACTCTGGGCTCACGCTCTGCAGACACCGGGTACCACTATATGTATGAGTTTCGCATACAATTCCTAGCTTCTACTACCCCAGAATAAGTCCCTGGCTTGCAAAGTCTGATAAATAGGATGGCCAAGTACCAGTGCAGAACAAAAAAACCACTATTATAGCTATCCTGCCATGTCTGAGGTTGAAAGTAGACTGTGGAAACTCTACCTCAACTAATCCAGTGTACACCGGAAACCATACATAATACGTGCTACAAATATTATTTTCATGTGTCCACATGACACATATGTGAAGCAATACACTCAGCTTCACGAAAACACACTCTATCAGCTGGTCAAAGACCTGATGTGCCATAAGTTGAAATGCCACCCATTGGCTGATAGCATTTGCTTAATGAGTCATAAATACCATAAATAAGTTGGTGTGCCGGGAGTTTTCCCAAACAACCCCTAACCATTACCGAGACTGGTAACATTTCGCGCGGATGGTTCTAACTATCACTATTTTTTATTAACCGGTTACTTGCAGCTAAACATCTTATTGTTTCTAGCCATAGCGGTTATGTTCTGTCAATGGGTGGGCAGTACAGTTTTTGCCGCACCACACCGTTAGCATTGACCTTGACCACATAATGGCACCCTTTCCATACCAAACATGGATTTTATTATTATCCATCTACAACCTGGTTTTGGTGATTTATATTTTCTACAGGTAGCTTTGGTGTCTATAACTCCTAAGTGCTGAAACACACAACCTAGGTCAGCTTTCTGTAGACTTTAGGCTCATGGAGGGAATACGGCAAAACAGCAAAACGAATTGGGCACATTCTGTCATATGCAATGCAGAGAATTCCACAAACTTGGTACCACAGGGTAGCCAGGCTGTCAGCTACCCATGATTTAACAGAATGGGGGCTTGGACATATAATTGACATCGCTGGTACAGTCATAGCCACAGCGCGCAACTGATCATTGTACTATCGTGATTACCTGATGGGAATAGAGAAGGAGCTTCGGAGTCCGGGTAACCGCTATATTCACTCACTGCTCCCATAGACACATCATCACCTCCGAGTTCAGAGTCTGATACTGACACTGTAACCATGACAACAGTGACAAATCTAACTTACCAACAAAATGGTCCTTTGGCATTGGTTGAGCAGGTATCTTGCTAGCATGAACTAACAATGCCAGCCAGTCTAGGACCATAACGATCAGTGGGGTGACACTGAATGAGGAAGGGCAGGAGGACACCCAGCAAAATTGGAGACCTTACGCACGGGAGAGAAGGAGTTAAAAATGAGCGCGGATACATGATTTGGGTTTCCGTAATGGTTTGGTAACGGGAGTCAGGAGTCGGCTGCTGTTTTACATCGTTTACCAAATCTCTGGGTTTACACCATGTAAACAATATGCTATGGTGCATATCTTCACAAAATTCCCTCAAGGGCTTTATCTAAATATTGAAAAGTTTTCTGAAGTTTTGAAAAGCTTTAGTCATTGACCCATTATATGCTCGCAAGCAACCTTGCAATACGCTGGTTTTTGACCAATGTCTTTGCTCGAACTAAGGTGCCCAGCATCTTCAGTAAGTTTTTTCAATTCTCTACTACACTTTTACAGTTTGCCATTCACATATTATGGTGCGGATTGGGAAACTCAACTCACACTCAGTATGACCAAGAAATCGTTAAAGGGGTTATGACATGGGCAAAAGTGACTTCACTTGTTTGTAGATTCTGAAGCCTACCATGAACAAATGGGCCCAATACCCAGATCAAATGGAAGCTTAGATATAGCCCTATCCAATGCGCATACTTAGAGTCCTCGATGATGTACTTTTCAGACCGTCGACACACCAGAATTGGCTCGAGATAGGAAATTAACACAGAGCTGTTGATGTTTACATTGATTTCTCGGCTTACGCGCCGATGTTTGACAAATGCATTTGCAGGTGAACACTAGACTTGTAGTTACACAAGTCTGAATAGAGAAACCGTGCAATAAAAATATAGAAATATGGTTGCAGAGCGCAGTTTTTCACCTCTGTCAACGAGCGTTAGTGCCATTATTGCAAAACGATAGAGGTCCGAATGCAGCGGCCTCTATTTAGGGCTAGGGAAAACCGGCAAAGTACTTCTTATAACTTAAGCTTTCTCCCATCTTACATTCAAATTTAAGTTCCACTCGATGTGATGGGGGTGAACATCACTCGGTTACGAAGTTTTAGTAATTAGATCCCATTTTATTTCTATTTGGGCCATTTGGGCCGTAGTTATTCGAGTGACTGATATTCGGTTTGTGGAAAAAGACCACTCGCTATCGCTGCAATGAATGCGGAGTTACCTCCCTTTAAGAATGGGGAACACGACTCCGAAAGTGCGTCTACCATCGACCGTGTCATAACCCCTTTAAGGTGTATAATACTTCAGCGTTTTTGGGCCTAGCTGTTTTGAATCTTGGTTTGTGACTGGAGCAGGTCCACTTTGTTCCACAGACCTAGTAGTTTTCATAAACTTCTCTGGTAAACGATGCCGGTACAGGGAAATGCTACGCTCATGAATTGATTGCATTCAGCACCCTATTGGACATAAACCCATCTCATTCACTCACATAATTATTCTATATTCGTAAATTTGCTCGGTAATGAAGCTAGCCTTTTGAGTTGGTTCAACTCCTAGCTCACAAGTCTCAGGCCTGATAGGTCCGTTAAATAGGATGGCGAAAAAACATGTCCTTAGGATTCAAGGCTCACCATAGCTGCTTGTTCCATCAGAGCTGACTCTGTTGTTGGTGATGTCCACATTTAGGCTGGATCTACAGGAGACTGTATCGGAGCTTCTCTCGCTGTTGGTGCGTTTTCGGTGAGAAATAGTGGACTCGTCCAGTGATGTTTCTGCTGGTAAACTTTTTGAATCCTGGGATATTTGATCATCTGCAACTAGTGGTTAACGCATACAATTTGAGATGGAGGGCAAATAGGTTAATGATCAGAGCGGATCACGGCCTCTCGAGTCACGATTCGACTCTCTAAGCCAGTTTACCAATGTCATGTGACAGGAAATCGCTTGAGGAATAAAAATGGGGAATAAAAAGCTCACTGTGGAGAGGCAGTGTGATTGGAGACGCTGATCATCCAGTGTCCTCTGGCCCAAATATAATGTCCCC
>Ga0224511_10005363_pt1 | contig 10034 bp, 8 predicted proteins | sample SF_May12_sed_USG_2_FD_169988 | JGI IMG/M metagenome (GOLD analysis project Ga0224511, IMG submission 169988) | Sediment microbial communities from San Francisco Bay, California, United States - SF_May12_sed_USGS_8_1 | ecosystem: Environmental > Aquatic > Marine > Sediment | place: USA... | reverse complement strand
ACATCAACTATATTACTGAACTAGTTAAAACACAATGCTTGACTAGCATAAAAATAAAATATCGCAAACGCTCGTGGTTGAGATCTACTAGATAATTAATCATTAATCACCCCAATTATATCTGAAGCTTTATTTTAAACGGTATTTTATTCAAACATAGATACATATACGATTATACAGTAATATACAAATCAAAATACGGATTGGAAAACAAGTCTAATTAGACATAGATTACATTGTAACCCCTTTCCATAAGAATGATTACAATAGGTAATATATGCAAAATAGTTTGAATATGGCAATTTGATAATTTAAAATCAACAATCTGATACAAGAAGGTAAAGTTACGTTTGTATAATTAAAGTAGTTGAAGCTTTACCAGAACCATATCTTATCATACCAGAATCTTATTATTTAAAAACGTGAACTCAAATAGTATATATGATCGTATTAATGATATGTTTAAAAAATATTCTAGCTTAAAATGAATGTCCAGTAAGCGGTCAGTAGAAGTCCTACAGTTTGATAACGGCAGTGTGAGATGCGGTCTCTTCCAGTGCCACTTTGTCCATCGTTAACGTGAGGAATGTTTTATTTGAGGATACCTAAGTTACTATATACACAAATATAAAACAACTTCGTAACCAATTTTCGACTTGAGCAAGTACCAGCAGTTCAATTGCGATTGCACCTCATCGTAGTAAAACACGTATTTTCTATCCTGTTCTCTGCGAGAATAAGCAATGGTATGATTTGATGCTTCTACCCCGGTCACAAGCCCGACCTCCACCACCGCTATTCCACTGGAAACTTCTTCCGGTCAGCACAAAGATCAAAATAATACAAACAGTAAAAACTCTCTCAAAACATATAATAAGTCCTAAACTTAATAAATTGTAGGTTTATCAAAATATCTTATTATATAATTATAATATGCTTGTCGAAATTGATTTAATATATTATACAATCATAGGTAAATAAGTTGTATAGCTAGTGTTTGTTCGCTGTAACCAATTAACCTTAAACAAACCGTTATTATAGTAAAAACGTTCAGTGCAAGAACGGTATACGATGGTTGTTCAATAAATAATCAGACAATGCTCATAACTGTTATTTTTATACAATAACATTTTTGTAGAAGACCAGCAAATATAAAACATTGTTTGCCTTTTACCGACCATAATTTGTTGGGTTGGGTCGGTCGGTAGAATTTTTTTCCAAGCATTATCCCTCAATAAGGTAGATCCGGCAAAACAACTTGTTTTTACATATATGTAATATATATAAATTATATTCCTTTATATAATATTCTATTATTTTAACATGTTACTTTAACTATTAAATACAAAGAATGTGCATATCATGGTAAAATGTATATTATATTGTATTTTTATTGTTGTATTGTGTAGCATATTTTATTACTTTCGTTAGCAATGCATTCTTTCACGTTTACACTAATACACATGTAGTCATCGAACGCCTTAACCCCACCATGTGCTAGCTTCTTGCATGCTTGTACATCTAAATATTTGGTGTGTATATGTAGAAAGATTACTAAACATAATTTTTTTATGTATTTTGTTGCATATTTTGTTGTTGGTTTTCATTCACATTTACATCTATTCTCTTTTAACATAAACACTAGCATTCACATGCAAGGAGAGTTCAAGAAAGCTCCAAGTCTGTATTAAAGGGGAGAAATGCATTAAATTTGCAAAACAAAACCAAAAAAGTATGTGCCGAGTCATGAGAAAACCTGCATTAATGACACATAATGTGATTTCCTGTTTTTACATACATCCTGTATATCAAACTGTTCTGAACAAATGATGAACAAAGTTGTTCTGTTTTTTCACGGAACCATCTGCTTTTATGGCACCCCATGAGATTGAATATGGCAGCACTGTAGCTGCCACCGAAATATTTTGTGACAAAGTGGGCAACTGGCAGGTCCCCCGGCATCTTCACGTAGACCTAAGGCTGGGAGATTGCGGCACAGTCCATCCCCAGACATCCCACCCAAGAATAGGAAGACCTCTATGACATTTACATATCTGCACCTTGATGAATTTGGGGCCATTGTTTACTTAGAAAACGGCACTGCCCACAACAAAGTTGTCCTTAAAATGCCTATTTCAAGACCACAGGTCTTTGAGTCAGGTCTTTGAGTGCCCTAAAACGAAGACAGGAGTGCATCCCATCCACCCAAACGCCCCCTGTCGGTCCCTGGTTCACGGCAGAATATTAACAAGACATGATTGAGGAAGTTGCAACTACATTAGGAATTGAAGAACGGCTAGTGTTCAGGCTCCATAGACGCGATGACATTGCATTTAAGGCCATTAAAGAGGCCGAGGTGGGCCATATCACTTCACCTATGTCCATTCACCTCTCTGATCCACAATCACCCATACAATCACCACTGCTGTCAATGCCGTTCTTCACCACCGTTCCTGCCACAGTCATCACTCATGCCATAGTCATCACTCATGCTACCACCGTTCCTGCCACAGTCATCACTCCTGTCACCGGTGACTCACCGCCATCCCTCCTGCCACCGTTCCTGTCACAGTCATCGCTTCTGTCACTGCTGCTGCCATGATTGCCACTCCTGCCACAGTAATCACACCTGCCACGGTTGCCACTCCTGCCCCAGTAGTCGCTCCTGCCACAGTCATCGCTCCTTTTGCGACTCCCACACCATCCTCACCACTGCCACAGAACATCGGTTCACCACTTGGGTCCTCCACACCTACACCTACCAGATCTTCTAAAGTCGTCTTCTGCAATGAAGCAGAAATATATGCACCAATTCTCCATTTGCCTCATACACCCTACATCCCTACACCAACAACTACAATTCTTCAACAGCGATCCTAAACTATTCTGACCAATGACGCAATGCCTCTCCTCCCCCATCCAAGCGAGATTGGGCTTCAGTACCAGATGAACACGTCACATTACTACCAAGTCTCCGCTGGCCACCCAAGGGGTGGATAAGTTTATCTGCAGTTTGCAGGATGCTTGCGCTGGAGTTTGCTGCTTCTACAATCAGACAGTACACTTCTGACCCCTGGAACATCACCAACCGTTACTATCTGATTCATCAATTTCAATGCCTAATGCTGCCTTGAACGACATCCATCCTCCTTGACAGTAGCGGAAAGGCCCACCAATACATATTCGAAACGGTCAAAGACATATCAAGAGGTACCAGCTCCCTTACCGAGGACGTGCAGTCTTCAATCATGAGATGCCTCCCCGACTGTTCCAATGACGAGATCCTGGTGACAATCAAAGACATTCCAGTTCGGCTTTGATGAAACAGAATGATTATTAGTATAGTGACATGTTTATGCATTCAGGCAGTGAAACCTACTCCCGTAAATATGAGAAACTGTCAAAAATAATTATCCATGCATGTAAAAATAGTACAGAAAAAATGAATTTGTTGAAAATGTGTGGTCCGCAAATTCGGCTTTGTTTATTTACGTTTCAACCCATTGCGTCGTAACAGTTAATAGCTTGACTACAATCAGTATTTTCGGTTGACTCGGTGGTGCAGTGGTAATGCATCCGCTGTTAGTGCGAGAGGTCCAGGGCTCAATTCCCGGCTCCGGCAAGGCTTTTTATGTTTGTTTTATTGTTGTTGTGTTTTTATTTTTTTGTCCAAAACACATTATTTGTCACAACAATTTGCAATTTATTTTGCAATGTTAATTTATTAAGTATACTTAACATATTGTAAAAGTTGTGACCGGTTATAATGGTATAAAGAAACAGACCTAGTATCTTTAATGTTAGTTAGAGTAAATTGTTATTAGAAATATTATAAGACTTAATAATAACAATGTTTATTGTAAGTTTCAAACTCCAGGAGAAGTTTCATTCTTTAAGGCAGGGGAAATGTAATATATGTACCATGCACACTTTTATCACTCATTATAATGCCTGCATTTGCTTTAATCTAATAAACAGTGTTGATATTATTGACTACAGAAAAAACCCTCTAAACCGGATCCTCTCAATACCGGAATCCCCATGAAACCGGACGATTTCGTCGGACCCGAATATTTCCCTTCTATTTTTAATGTGATAAAACACCCCGAATACCGGATCGTCTCTATTCCGGATACTGGACAACTTTTTTGTCCCAAATTGTTAGATTCAATGTAATTTGACCTCTCAATACCGGACAACCTCAATCCGTCAAAAATTACAATTGAAACTGCATATAATATTCCTTTTAATTATGAAAAATAAACTATCAAATTACATGTAAATGCTGCATAACATAAAACACTTTGCTCAGTGCAATGGCTATACTGATAAAGTGCAAAAACAGTTAAGATGAGGTGTAACGCCAAAAAAGGCCACAATCGATGAATATTTTTGTTCTCAATAGATTTAAGATGTGTAAACTTGTGTAGTATGCCAAGTTGTTATTGGACAAAAATGCAATGATTTTGTTTCATGTTCACCAAGTGTTACTTTTGTATGTATAAGCGTTTGCTCATCATTTTGCTTGTACATGTATAAGAATACATATTTTAAGTTTAAAGAATGTTGATACGTTTTATTATTCAGTTGTGTTGAATAAGATTTTATTTCGCACCGGTTAATTTAATGCAACAGTTGAACAAACATAACATAAAAAGCATATCTTTATCCTTAAATTACACACAAAACACACAATATACACCTTGTGTCCCCTCAAAGTGAATAAAAAGAGCTGTTGAATGTAACCTATAGTTGGAGTGTCGATGTTCTAATATATGTATAGGCAAATATGAAAAGGCCCTGTATACCGGAATCAAACCGGACATTTTGTCTGGTCCCGTTGATGTCCGGTTAAGAGGGGTTTTACTGTAATTCTAAATACCTGTTAAACATCCATTTTTTTGCACTTAGAATTCCGTTGTAAATTCCAAATTTGCCCTCCATATTTGTTTACGTTGACATTGTGTCTGAGGTGTGTAGGAACATGACCTACGTGTCCATTTGCACAATATCTAGCGCATCGGTCAACAGTGTTTCCTCGGGTTGACAAAATGCACTGTCACCCTCAACGAGGTCATCATTTATATATTAGATATACACGATTGTTACAATAATTAGACATACAACCCCTTTATGATTAAACTGTATTGCATGTCAGTTAAGTAAACTACATGTATTTACGATAGAACATACACGATTGTTATAATAATTAGACATAGAACCCCTTTATGATTAAACAGTATTGCGTGTCAGTTAAGTAAACCACGTGTTTTTACGATAGTAAAACTTGTGCACATGGTGAGCTATTGTGGCCAGTGGTTGTCCGTCGTCCGTCGTCGTCCGTCGTCTGTCGTGCGTCGTCCGTCAACAATTTATGTTTACACTCTAGAGACCACATTTGTGATACGAATGTTATGAAACGTCGTCGAACGTTTGTTTTGACAATATCTAGGCCAAGATCCAATATGTGTTATGTCGGGTCAAAAACTAGGCCACCAGGTCAAATCTTAGGAAATTCTTGTTTACACACTAGAGGCCACATTTGCCACCTGATTTTGATGACACTTGATCAGAATGTTTTTCTTAGCAATTTCTAAGCCGGGTTTGAATATGGGTCATGTCGGGTCAAAAACTAGGTCACCAGATCAAATCTTAGGAAATTCTTGTTTACACTCTAGAGGCCAGATTTGATACCCGATTGTGATGATACTTGGTCAGAATGTTTGCGTTGACAATATCTACGCCAATTTCAAATATGGGTCATCTTGGATTAACAAGAAGGTCACCAGGTCAAATCTTAGAAAATTCTTGTTTACACTCTAGAGGCAACATTAGTCACCAGATTTTTTATAAAACTTGGTCAGAATGATTGTTTTGACAATATCTAGGCCATGTTCGAATATGGGTCATGTCGGGTCAAAAACTAGATCACCAGGACAAATCTTAGTAAATTCTTGTTTACACTCTAGAGGCCAGATTGGCGACCCGATTTTGATGAAACTTGATCAGAATGTTTGTCTTAGCAATATCTAGGCCAACATGGGTCATGATGGATTAACAAGTAGGACACCAGGTCAAAAATTTTAAAATTTATGGTAACACTCTACAGGCCACATTTGTGACCGGATTTTTATGAAACTTGGTCAGAATGTTTGTTTTGACAGTGTCTAGGCCAAGTTCGAATATGAGTCATGAAGGTAAACACACTAGGTCAAATCTTAGACAATTATTCTGTATACTAGTAAAGCCAAGGCCTTCAAGTTTGGACCACTTGTACAACTTAGTTTGTGGAATAGAACTTTGACATTTTATAACATTAAACTTGCCCCTTTGACCTACTTTTACATTTCAAAGCTTTAGCCTTCAAATTTAGACCTCCCAGGTGTCGCCTGTTGTACACAAAGCGATAAAAAGGGAACTCAGAAAAAATTTCTGTCTCAGGTGAGCGTTCCAGGGCCCTCTGGGACCTCTTGTGTAATAATGAGGTTGCCTTTTAGTTGTGGTGATATTAAACATGCGATACTCTAATTTTCAAGGCCTCCATGATGAAAGAGTTGAAGGAAAAAGGTTGCGTCCCCTACTTCGATTTAATTGAAAAGCAACTTCAAGAAAACGATTGTGGAAGTGGTTTCTACGTTGGAGACAAAGTAAGTTGAAGTAAGTGAGAATTATGAGTCATTAAAATCTAACCGTAAGTCGTCAGGTTTAAATTTTTACATTAGTTTTATCACAAATGAACTGCATGTGTATTTACATTGCTAATCAGGTCAATTGTTGTGATTGTTTTGCAGTCTAACTGTAAAATAATAAAAAAGCTACTCTCGTGTGTCTGTGGAGGTAAAGTCATACTACAGCGTATGGCATCAACGTATGCGAGCTTTTGGCTGATATACGAGGGGTGTAAGGTAAATTCCCGGACTGGATTAATAAAAACGACTTTCTCAAACAACTCTCTGTTATGTTCAATGCACTTCTGCCACCGTTCGCACCACTTGGTAAAAATGTCTCTGAAATCATCTAAAGTAAGACTGGCAAGAAATGCGTTTACCGCGGTGGTCAAGTCGCCCTCGTTGTCAAAGTGCGTTCCACGAAGGTAACCCTTCAGTCGTGGAAACAAAGCAAAATCACAAGGTGCCAAATCTGGAGAATATGGCGGGTGGTGAAGAGAAATGTTCAACCGCTCGTACACTTCTTCCATTGTTCTGGCACGATGGCATGGCGCATTATCTTGGTGTAACAGGATGTTGGTGAGGCCGGGTCGTTTCCGCTGCACAGCACGCACGAGGTGCCTTTGGATCACCTGGAACGGAATAAGTGAAATAATGTTTTACGTTTTCCAGATTAATATTTTTCTAAATATTTAATAATGGTGCGGGCCAAACGTTTATAATAAACATTTTAAATAGTGTCACCTGTTTATAATATGCCGCATTCACTGTCTGACCCGCGGGGACGCTGTGGGAGAGAACGATTCCATTAAAATCGAAGAAGATGATGAACATTCTCTTCATTGAAGATGGTGATCGTCGGGCCTTCTTCGGGGGTGGCGAATTCGGATGTTTACAAACCGAAGACTGAAGTTTGGATTCTGGCTCAAAGTAGTACACCCACGTTTCGTCTGCCGTAATAATGTTATGTAAGAAGGTGTCTCCTTTTTGCTGAACTTGCTGTCAAATCAACAGCGGCGTCCACGCGGCGTTGTTTCTGGTCGGCCGTGAGAATCCGCGGAATCCATCTTGCGCAGACTTTGCGCATCCCTAGCTCTTCGTGAACAATCTGATGAATACACCACACACTCATATCCGTAAAACTTGCTAATTCTCTCAAAGTATATTGCCGATCTTGATCCATTAAGTCTCTTACTTGATCTACGGCAGCTAACGACTTCTTGGTGACTGGCCGTCCGATACGCTCGTCATCATGTAGGCTAATTCGTCCACCACTATAGCGTTTGTGCCATTCAAACACTAATGTCCGACACACAGAAGACTCGCCGTACACGCGTTTTATTTTTTTTATACGAATATGTTGGTGTTTCAACCGACAAGGCATGAAACTTGATTACAGAACGAATTTCTTCTTTCGACGCCATAACGCAAGTGCGTTGGTAAACAATGACGTCATTTTAATTTGACGTCACGCAATACGCTATGATTTCGCTCTAAATTTACGTCACGGATAGAGTAACGTCAGCTTAATTACATATCTAAATTTGGAAGAAATCATACGAATATTTACTGTTTTCGGACGGTTTTACGGTTTTAAAATTCAAATGTACCAATTTATTGTTTCATAGTTAAATTATAAACATTTTATTTAGTATTTCTGCAAATTTTTATTACTATCAATGAAGCCGTTGCGATTATATGAGAACAGTCCGGTAATTTACCTAACACCCCTCGTACTTCAGTGGTAGTAAGGCATACGTCGTGTTTTTGGACATATTCAAATAGATTTGGCGTGTGTGAGCGTATAGAATGCGTAAAACATACGCTGGATACGCTAGACCTTCTATCAGGCTATAGTGTGACTGCACCTTTACCACTAGTTTCCATTTACAACCAGGTATCGGTGGCAGACCTGGCTGTCTTCAACCTCGTGGATATGTTCCGTGGACGATTTGTCAAGACTGGCGTTGACCCGACAGAGGGACGAACCCTCCTTGACGGCCTTCACAAACGGGTTGCTGCCCTGACGAAGATCGCCGCCTTGATTAAAGAGAGGCCCGTCATTGAATTCTGAGACAGCGTTTGACAATTCACACCAGTCTGGAAAGTCTTTGATGTTGAACTCGTATTCTGCCTATGTCAATGTGAAGATAGTAAAATGTTACATAAGCATATTATACAAAAATATTTATAATCGTGATACTGCTTAATTGTACAATGTTAAGTGGCCGTTGCATTGTGTACATGCGATATATAGCGTAGTCTGGATTGCATATGTATAAGTCAATGTTTTAATGTCTTTTCTTAGGAGTAATAAAAGACAACAGTGTGATTTTCTTAACAGAGTATACCTGCCTTAAAGAGAGGAGGTACTATAACATATAGCTATTTGTTTAATAAATAATAACAAATGAATAAAAGTGCCTTTCTCTTTGGGTTTTTTCCACCATATTTTATGTGTAGCACAAAAAATGTTACTTTAATGAATAAATTCGTTGGCGTTTTAGTACCAACTCCAGTCCAATCGAAGCAGGCGTTTGCTGGGTTCAAAAGTACCATATTCTGACCTGTAACATTTCTATAATATTTTAAACCCGGACCAGTACTGGAGCTATTAAAAACCTCCAACGGATGTAACTCGGAGACGTCGCGGACCAGTGTTGCGGCTGACGGAGCTGTGTTTTACCTGTCTTAGTGTTGACTCTATTAGTTAACAATAATTGTAGCCTCATACCTCAAATGACATCTTAAATAAAGTGTGAAAGTTAACTTCGTGGAGTCCTAAAATCTATACATACTTTAAGTCATCGTTCATACCTGTAAATAAAGAACTACATTGCAAATATGTGTGTGTAAACTGAAACAAAATTTCAATGTTATATGTTGTTGGGGTACAATGATTTAGATAATTACAAGTAGGTATTCAACATTTTCTTGTGGTTGCACTTTATTCGATTTGAATATCACGCAATAAAAATCGGAAAACATAGTTACAAAAAGAGCGGGTACCAGACCAAATAGCCCATAGACATAGATCCCATACCATTTTGACAGGTATGGACATATGGTCCCATCTACTTTCGAGAGGGGTTGAACATAAGATCCCATCTCAGTTTGACATGTGTGGACATAAGATCCCATTTTTATAGTAACTTGGAACCCTATGCGTTACTTAGAAAATGGGATCTTATATTCACACTTGTCAAAACTCATAAGATCCCATCTCAGTTTGACAGATGTGGACATAAGCTCCCATTTTTAGCTCACCTGAGCACGAAGTGCTCATGGTGAGCTATTGTGGTCAGTGGTTGTCCGTCGTCCGTCGTCGTGCGTCGTGTGTCGTGCGTCGTCCGTCGTCCGTCGTGC
>Ga0224511_10005362_pt1 | contig 10035 bp, 4 predicted proteins | sample SF_May12_sed_USG_2_FD_169988 | JGI IMG/M metagenome (GOLD analysis project Ga0224511, IMG submission 169988) | Sediment microbial communities from San Francisco Bay, California, United States - SF_May12_sed_USGS_8_1 | ecosystem: Environmental > Aquatic > Marine > Sediment | place: USA... | reverse complement strand
AGTAATTGAAAATTAAAAATAAAAACAGAAAAATCCGAAAAACACAAAAAATAGTTATTTCTTAATGTCTGTTGCGTCTTTGTATACTCCGTGTTTTGTGATGTTCTGTGTGTTTTTGTATGGGCCATTTTGTCATGGTGCCCATAAACTTGACTTGTCCACATTGTTTACAACATTTTTTTCTTTGAACATCTCTTCCATTTATATTGCAATATATTAGAAAGTCAATGCGCCAAATATTGTTATGTTCCAACTGAGGGATTTCCCTTTCAGCAGTTTAATTTTGCCAATAATGCAAGTTGAATTGCGTGATTATAGCCTATAACATTGAAATAAAGAGAACATTGCACTTTCTTGACATAAAATCTCACTAATTGTTATAAATGCACATTCAAACACTTGTGTGTTTTTGATCGATGTGCTGACTTGAATGTATTAAACATTAATTATTTGTCACCACAGAGAGCAGGCCATCGATTTGGCAAATTCTTCATTTAACTCTCAAAGATGCTAGCATATATTTGGATTAAAGCTTCAATTTTAAGAAGTTTGATGCTTCAGTAAATGATATTTCTATACACTGGTATTATCTCACATCAATTGTGAAATGCTGAACACTAGGGGATTTAAACTAACAACCAGTTAGCTTGCAGGCTTGTGGTCTTATCGTGCGTGCTAAGGGTCTGGGTTAAGTGATATGTAAGTCTTAAAATAAGTCTTTGTTAACTCATGATGTTCACCATGTATCAATGTTGTATGGCAATTCATATGACATAAAAGCGACGTTGCTGCCGAATTTTACTTACGAGTCGAACATATGGTTTAAACTTAACAAAAAGAACCACATGAATAATTGCCAGTTAGTCAGGCAAATGTGTGTCATAGGATTTCCAGCAGAACGCGCTGTAGCTTGTGCACTTTCAGTTGATGAATAAGATTTTTGAAAGAGATTTGTATTCTGTTTTGTTCTAGAACGGTCTTACATTGAAACAATTAACGCGATACTTTGCCTGCTGAGCAACATGTATAACCTATATACATTTATATGTTGAATAATAAATGAATGTGGTTAAAATTCCATAGTTTTACCTGATTGGTCAATATAATTTACATAACAGCAAATAAACAGAACCACCATACTTTCGTTTTGTTAATCAATGTGTCTGGCTTAAGTTTATTTTAACCTAAATTTTAACACTTGTGAAGACATCCATCCCCTTAGGTATCAATCGAAACATTAAGTACGTACATCTTTAACTATCTTTATAATTGATAGAAATTCCAATTGCTCTGATGACCTTCATATTGTCGAGACTGTTTATTAATATAAATTGAAGAGATGTTCAATGTACAGATCAGCTATATGACAACATAAAATTAAGAAATAAAACTTAATTCTGAGGGTTGGTTATCTGAGCAGTCAACCAAATTAATTGCATTCGATTTTAAAGTTGCGATAAAAAACGTTATAATATATCAGTTGTCGGTGATAAATTTAGACTGGTGTGACACAATTAATCACAAAAATAATTCTTATCATAGAAACAATCTACACATTATTACAATGCAAGTACTCATATCTGAATTACTCAGATTAAACTGAGTAAAAACAAGATATTGGTAAGTATATGAATGTTTTAAGGCAAAATACTATTTGTCAAATAAACATCACCCTGAACATTGCGTTATACACTCGTCTTTTCAATAAATATTATGCTCAAAAAGTTATTATCTTGAAAGTATCTCGATTTGCCAATTTCAAATCATATCCTTAGATATAATTATTTGATTTCTGTGATTAATACAAACGGCTTTTTAGGATGGAAACAACATATTTAAAATGTCACGCATAAATCCTTTGTGCACTTATACACATGCATGTTATCATTTTTGATAATTATTTAAAAAAGTTTAAATTGTACATTTAATTTTGTATTAATTTATTATGACGTATAACATTTAACGGTGGCTCTACGGAGCTGTGCTATAGAGAACGGCCTCAAAGTGCAGTCAAATAACAAGTTTGCATCTTGCAATGAGAATATTTACTACACTAAGATTGACCTAGTAGTGTGGAAATAACCGACATACAGAAACAATATGACACCAAATATAGTAGTATAATTCCAACGTTGTCTGGTAAATGTTTGTCATGGGATTTGATCCGATCTTTACTGCAGATGTTTCCGCTGCATTATCAGAAGATAAAATATGGATGGTTTCTTGTTGTAACTAAGTTTGTACTTGCACCCGATTTTTGTGTTGTTTTAGATCATTATTTACATGCACGTAATATTAAACTTTAATACAAAGTTTAGTCATTATAATGCCAGTCCCCGTCTGTCAAGAGGCTTTGTGTTTGCTGTTTTGTTTTGCTGTTTATTCGATTTACTGTGTTGGTGCAAAAACTATTATTTTGTCATTACACGCACACTTTTATCATTTTGTTTACATGTACTTATCATACAGTTCCTTAGACAACAGATACATAACTGTTTCGATTGGACACTTTCTAGCTATACCCCTTAAACCCAACAGGTGTTTTTTTAAAACGAGAAAAAAGCAGCCTCGGTTTTATTGATGCTGTTCATCAGTGGTAATAAAAGATGCCACACCACTGACGCCAACTAGCGCATGGGCAGAACTCTATTTTTAAATGTAAACAGCATACCATCCATGATCCCTGAGGACCAGAAAATATACTTACACAGTGACGAAGAGGTTGATCATGTCAACAGAATTATATCTAACTTTGGTTATGAAAATAAACGCACTAGAAACATGTTGATGAAATGGCGTCATTGACCAGTCCGCATAATCAAGAATATGGGTGTTGATCGGACAAACATAGTTGTATAAATTGAAGAGATGTTCAAACAAAGAATGTTGTAAACAATGTAGATATGTCATTTTTAAGGGCACCATGACAAATTGGCCCGTACGAAAACTAACACAAATGCTTTCTTTTTTGTTTATGTATAGACAAATGCAAATTAATAGCGCTTTATAAAGTAAATTATAAGTAACTGTTTAATGTGAAATGGGATGATGAAACCACTTCGACAGCAAACACTTTTTTTGTTGATTTTTTGTATTTGTAAATATTTCTTTATTCAGATGTTGGCATAGCGAGACGTTGTTGCAATGCATTATTTACGGACCTGTTGATTTATCGATGGCGGTAACTTTCGTTACAAAAATACTTTTTATGTCAATGCATGGGTCGTATATTGTTGACGTTTAACTCACCAAAAACCAGTTTGAGTGAATGAGAATCATCTACATACATAATGATTCACGTGTGTGCATACATTAACACTCTGTGGATAATGTACATGTAAATGCCTAATAATTATGTTGTAAAAGCAAGTGAATTCTTGAACCCGTTAATGGATAACTCACTTACGAATGTATAAATGGTTACATTCTCTCTCTACTGTATAAGGAACCCTACACATGTTATTAGTGGTAACATTAATACATTTAAAAGTAGCTGAGACTATCCCTTGGATATGTATAAAAGTGGTTTGTGTCGTTGTGTCTTTAAACACACTTTACACATATACAGATTTTTCTGCTTACATTTAAGAGGATTCACTAGGGCGTAGTTTGGTACTAAGACGACATATTTAAACGCGTATGAAAATCAAAACATAAATTAGTGTACATGAAAAACACAAACAGCAAGATGACACAGTGGTCAAACATATATTCTGCAATGTATATCAATATTTTACATCCCCTAACGCAACATGTATAAAGCGCCTTTTCTTATAATGTATTACCCCCTGGTGTCTAGACAAATAATCTAATTATTCTGATTGTAGGCAATATACAATAGTCAAGATGTCATAATCCAATAAAGAAGAAACATAGAGCTCCTTCCTCGCAATGAATATAACCAATTTGTTAAATTTGGTGTCTACGACGCCAAATATGTCAAATGGACATGTCTATAAAGGAGCGTTGATAAGAAGGTTTTTGTTGACAGCGATATGCGATGTAACATATTTTCAATCCGGGAATAAGTCTATAAGCCCGAAGCCCAAGTTGAGTAAACCGTCGGTTTGTCGATTAGAATCTGTAGACAAATTACACCGGTCGATCTAAATTTGGAGTAAAATTCTAAACAAAGTAACAATTTTACGTAAACACTGGATAAGAAGTTATTTGTTCGTAAAACTACAGTCAATATCAAAAATAAGTGCAAATCAACGCTTTGCTAATATTTATTGCCTAAATTATATTTCATTATAAGAATTAAAGTTTCTTTTTCTTCAAATGATACAAAGCGATTATAAATGTATGTGTAATTGAATAAACAAAGTTCTATTCACAACCAGCTGTTTTTGTATTAGGTATAAGAACGCATTTTTCTGCTGAGTACATGTAAGCTGTGTTTCAGTATTGCAAGCCTTCAAGTTACTTTCTGATGTTCCGCACATAGAAGTAACACATATTTATTACCGTATCCATAGGAGCATAATTCATTTTGTAAATAACCTTAACCTTGTCATCGTCATGGTCTTGCATATGTATATAAGATGTCATTGAGAGAATGTTCATAATACATTTTTTCCTAAAGCACCTATGTACAATGTATTAATAAAGTGTTTTTACTTTAATTAGATGTCTCGTACTACATTTTCATTACTTTTTAACATGTTGCTTAGATTGTATCTTACGTAGATTTTTGTTATTCAAGAATGTTTTTTGATAAACCTGCTCGTCATATTGGATATCTACATTTGTAAGCTAGTCTTGCTTGTTTACTATTTGTTGACACATGTCGACATAATTTATATAAATATTTCATTTGTTTAACTATATTAAATTAAGCGCCATAAAATAAATCACATTTTCTTATATAAAACCTCGTAAACAAAATACGACCTACTTTAGTTGATTGCTTTTTTCTTCATTTACCCTGCCCGAAACAGACTGTAATTTTAAAGCGCCAATGTTACAAATAAATCACTGTTTTCTATACAACGGTAGCATTTTGTTACAAAGAATCATAAACAGACTCAGACAAAATTAAACCTGTTTGCATTTGTATTGCATCTAAGCTTGTAAACTTTAGTGTTGATGCTTCGCATCGTCTATATACAAATGTATGTCTAGTTAATGTTAAAAATAACACTTCCAATATTTGTATACAATTTACTTATTAGTTGCATAATATTATTTGTTGTCTATCAACACACTATTAAACGGAACGCATTTTTCTTAAAATTAAATGCTCACGGGTAGCAGGAATTGAACATTACAAATATCAAATATCTGAAATCAACATTATGTTGTGCATAACCACTTTCTTGTGCATTATGAAAAACATCAAAGAAACATTAAAGCAGCTGACCTCCAGAATATACTAAAAAATTAGTTACAAATATTTCAAAATATCTCTTTAAGTATATTTTAAAGTTGTTAGAAATACAAACACCTACATCTATTCACTTTTTTGCTTTGAAAACAGACAATTCGTTTTTCTGCTATCGGGATATTTCTACTATACATAACGGCTACTGCGTTAGTAACGCACTAAATTATGAGCTTGCTCTTGAAAATCAAATGAAAATGTAACACTTGCTTTGATTTTTCGTAATTCTTCAAAGTAGGGTTGAACAACACTTTTATTTGAAAGGGCTTCGAAAATGCCATACGGGTTTAAAGTGTCAATTTAGAAGAATTGTTTCTGCCATGTTGAACGTTCAATTTATCTCCACGAAGGTTTGATGAAAAAGTATATGTTCTTTGTCGTTTCGAACCATACGACAAAATGATTTAGTAAGAGAACAATATGAAATCCAAACAACTATTACATTGTTTCGCTCTACCTGTTTTACACGATAAAATAAGTCTATCATAAAATAATTTATTGTAGGCTCCTAAGAAGGAATATTGGATTTCCTAATACAATGTAACCTATGTATCTACGTATAATAACACACTTGGCCCTGACAACGAAGAAGGCGCGGCTGGTGGATTTTGGTTATGGTTCATTATATTATTGTTATATATCTTATAATATTTTGTTATATAACTTTTTAATTTGTGCAATTTTACAAACGGAAAACAAAGCTTATTTGACGCCATGTTAAATGAAAAAATAACCCCTAAAATAAAGTTCTTCAATATTGACGTTATACTTATATATATTCAATATGCAACATCATTTGCATATGTTTTGTTTTTTAACTTTTATGGTCCAAAATGATACCTTCACGATTGTTTCATATTCAGAAAAGGATTGGACCCATTCATTGTATGCATATTAATAGATAATCTTGGTGGCATCATCGTGCTCTACATTTGCACTGAAAATGTCTAGGATTTTTGATGACATTATTAGTATACAATGGATCTGTCTATATGACCTCTCCGGCGCCTCTGAACACTGTTTTGTTATATTTAAGACAATAACAATTTAAAATTATTATATTTGCATTATTAAATAGCCATTTATGTTAATTTAGAACCCCTAACATAATTATTTTAAAATAAATATCACATGTACGTACTACTACGTAATACTTTAAATTTGCAATCGAGGATAATTTTATTATAAGTTGCATTTTATTATGCCGCATTCTTTTGAACGTCAATGATGGAATACAAATCATGTAATAATGCATGTTTTGCAACACAAGTCTTAACAAACAAAATCACACAGCATATATACGAAGCTTGAATCGAGCAGACAATGCATCATGCTTGAATACAACCCTCTGCATTCCAACATAAAACGTGTTTGTCTTCAAAAATCGTAAATAGGTTTTCCGGAAATTGAGGATTTTATCTTGTTCCGAGTTGTTCCTTTTATACATAATTGTTTTCTTGTAGTCTTGTGTCGAGCGGATATTGAAATTGCCATGTAAGAGGAATGCAACACGCACAATGATATATCTGAAAGATCTTGGTGATGTCGATGTTGTTACATGTTATCGAATACAAGTAAAATTTACGATCAATGTCTTAAAACTACATATGCGCATATTATTTGCTGGTATAAAATTAACGTTCGATATTTTTTTATTTTACAAAAATGAACACATTGTTAAAATGTATATTTATTGTCGATATAAAACAGAATGGTGCATGCCGACACATCAACTATGATTACGACAGACAAATCAAATATCATAAATAATAATATAATCCATAACTTTCAGCACGAACGGGCGAATACATGTTATAAGTCACGTATGTGCAACATAAAATAGAAACAAATATCAGCATATATGATTGTTAAAATTGTTTTTCGAAACGTTCATTAAGCAAATTTTATAAACCTTTTTAAAAAGTCGAAATGTAAATTGCTTTTTGATATAAGTATAACAGAAGAATTATACATGATTTTATGTCACCTGTTTACTTCAAATATTGAAAAAATACATACATAGCCAATACTGTCTTGCCTTACCCTTCCAACTTTGCGTCGTCATTGCTATGCCTTAGCAAAATTTACTCTTCATGCAGAAGTTTTGAAAATAAGCATTTTCATCTCCATTGAAAAAGCGGAAACATTGATAAATGAAATTGTACCGGATTGTGATTTAAAACAACACAACATACATGTTTGAAACAGCTTAATGTGATAATGTCTTTATAAAGATTTTCAAGAATACACGCGATTGATTGCTAATTAGGTAAATTTAGTGCGGTTTAACTTTGAGTCGGTTTTATCATTTACAATATCACTAAGAAAAACAGGTTTGTGTTTTTGAATCATGTAATGTTTTGTTTGTTTATCGTAGCTATTTGTGTGATCTTGCAAATCTCTTTATATGTGTTTTAATTTGAAAACCAAAGCATACGTAAGAAAGTTAAAACTTAAGAGAAACAAGAATAAAACGTTAAAACACAACTGCTGTGAATGTTTCAAACTCAGAAGACAATAAATACATGAATAAATCACCCAACCCGCCGAAAACTATATAATTGTGATACAAAAATATCTTCACAATACACGATATAAATAATGTTGTTCCCAGCGCGAGGGGCCTTATATAAGAATTAAGATGTCATAACCTAATAACAAGAAAAACATAAATCGTGGTTTAAGTAATGAATGTCGTCAAGGTGGTGTCCGGTATTGTAGCGTTGAACAAATCCACCGTTGTTTGACCTAGTATTCAAAACAATCAGTACTAACAAGTTATTTTATGTACCGGATTGGTTTTGAAAAAAATATCTTATTCTACAAACTTTACAAACTAAAATACAAGTATACAGTAATACCTATAAACAGTTATGCGCGGGGTAAAAACTGATAAATTAATTAACAAAAGTCATCCTTCAGCAAAATATATAAAGTGATTTGTGTATGTAATACATGTAATGCCTAGTTCACTCTGTAATCCTAGATAATGTAAACAACAAAATATATGTTCACATTGATGATTTATAGCCTATTTTCAAAATATGTATTCTTTTTTTACATTTTACGCGCTCCCATACTACATGTATATTACCGGTACCTATTAGTGTTTAATTGTACAAGAAAACACATAATTGTTAACGTTCCACTTAACACATACATGTATATTTACATGTTTTTGCATGCTATGATAATGCATTAAGTTATGTTTGCTTTACAAAAATACTTCAGTGCATAAACCTCTACTGACTATAGTTGGTAAACGTAAAAGAAAATGTTGAACTCAATTTAGCAGTTAAATAGAGCATAACCTAATTAATGTCTAGCAAGGCACCATTTAGACCCATTTACTACCGTTGACACTAATTTCGGATTTGTCAACCTAGTTTTCGGTTCGTTCCAAAGATTAATTTATGTTCGACTTTCTTGGTATGAACACACCCATATGAATAAACACCCACACATTTAAAAGATTATTGCGTGACATGGTTTCTTGTATTTGTTGAACATTAATCATGTGTCAGCACAGTGTGAGTGCTTATCATCTGAATAATTGATTGTTTTTCCATTCTTTGATTTTACATGCTCATCAAGTTTATTCATATCCTTGAGTTTGCATGCAGCCTATTCGTTACTGACTAGCATAGCAGTGTTGTAAATTACATTGTACCAGTTCTTTGTTGATAATTGACAAAAGTAATAGGCGAACCTTTTTGTAACCAAACACGTTCGTTGGCCGTGCCTGTGGTCAATATAAATTGAAGAGATGTTTAAAGAAAAAATGTCGTAAACAATGCAGACATGACACGTTTAAGGGTACCATGACAAAATGAGCCGTACAAAAACAAACACATAGAACGCACAAATACACACAGAACACCATGATGCAACATACATTCAGAAACACGATGTGTTGTTAAATCTTTAATATGCGAGTCTTTTCATGCCTAATTTGAAGCAGCTGTCCTCCAGAATATACTTAAAAACACTAGTTACAATTATTTCAAAATATTTCTTCAAATATGTATAATAGTTGTTAGAAATAAAAAAAAACTATATATTTTCACATTTTTTGCTTTGAAAACAGACAATTCGCTTTTTTGCCATCGGGATAATCCTACTATACATAACGGCTACTGCGTTATTAGCAAGTGGAGGACAGCTGCTTTAAATCCCTGTTAGTAACGGGGTTCAATAGTCTGCGTATTACTATTAACTAAATTGTTTCTTTTTTTTCAAACAAAAAATTGACATCCTGCATCTTTATATGCAAAACACATGATGCTTCCATTAAAAAAGATCACTGTCGCTTGTGCACTAAGGTCATGATAATTAGAATTAATCAGATGTTTTTAAGGCAGAATGTTGTAAACATGTAGACATGTCAGGTTTAAGGGCACTATGACAAAATGGTTCTTCTAAGAACGAAAGAAAATACAAACATATCAAACACTTAACCTCATTTGATCTTGTTGCCCTTGCAACAAGTTGTCCAGTTTTCCAAAACGTTTGTTGGAGGCTTATTTATGTTTTCTAAATGTCTGTTGCGTCATGATGTTGTAAGAGTTATTGTGTCGTCCCTTGTGCTAGTTTTTGTACGGGCCATTTTGTCATGGTGCCCTTAAACATGACATATCTACATTGTTTACAAC
>Ga0224511_10005361_pt1 | contig 10035 bp, 5 predicted proteins | sample SF_May12_sed_USG_2_FD_169988 | JGI IMG/M metagenome (GOLD analysis project Ga0224511, IMG submission 169988) | Sediment microbial communities from San Francisco Bay, California, United States - SF_May12_sed_USGS_8_1 | ecosystem: Environmental > Aquatic > Marine > Sediment | place: USA... | reverse complement strand
ATTTATGGTGTTACTTCACATTGCGCATGCGCGACTATCCTTGACACATTTCAATAAGACTTGCTAATATATATTCAATACTAAGTAGTATTAATATATACCCACTACTTAATACCGTCTTGAAAAAAACACTTTTTGGTCGTAGTGACTGGCGCTATCAGTTCACGTTATTAACAATAAACAGTGTATATGTGTACAATGAATATCATAGCAAAACTGATTAATTTTAAGCAAATACAACCAAGTAAAAACAAATATTCGAAACAAAATTTTGATAACACAAATATAAACTATTTGAAATATAAAAACAACAGGTTCTGTTCGTGTTAATAACCGTTGTTGTGTATTTGTTGACATTTCCTCTTTAAAAAAACTACTCAATTACATATTATTTTTAATTAAGACTTAACTCTTTAACGGATGAACCTATAACAAATCAATTATGTTTAGATTGCTGGGTGTACTCTTCATTTTATATACATTTGTGTGTGTGTTTTACAGATGTTGCATTAGTTTAAAACACGTCAAGATAAATTGACACAATATGTAAGAAAGAAAAATAATAACCTGGAAAATATTCGGCGAAACCAGGTATTAAACCCGAGTTGTCGCGGCCAAAAAAAACCCCCATTATATCCACTTGCCTATCGCGTTAACACGGAACTCTGTGCTTGTTCATTTAATCTACTTACTAAATATTAATTTGTAATTTGGGAGTTCAGGTTAATGTTTAATGTTATTTTACGGATAGAGTACGGGGTTGTGTATAATGACATCATTTTTAGATTTAACACAGTCACGTGAATTAAACAAAAAACTTCACTGGCATTGCTCGACTGTGCTCGTTAAAATCTACTTACTTTCAGTTTTTAACCAAGAAGTTCTTTGGCAAAATAACTTTGTGTTTATACAATTCTGAGATACACAGGCACTTTGACCTTTGCTGTAGCCCACAGGAAAAAGAAGATTAAAAAGATATTACGTTTTAACATCCTAATTAACTGTTGAAAAATGCACCTATATGCATGAGATAAAACAGGCGGCGCAACTCGTATTGGATTGGCATAGCTTCATATAATAAAACAAAATTGCAAATGAATGGTTATATGAACGAACAAAACATTATTAGTGCACACGGAACATGTAGACTGACCTAACAAATGGCTTTATTACCTTGAGAAAAGCACATGATGTACGTTCAAAGATTGCACATTAGTTATGTTTGTGTTGACGTGTACATAAGTTTACACTGTAAGTAATTTATTGACCGCGAGTGTGAGCTCTGGTTTTTCTTTGCTCTCAAGAAAGGGGTCAATTTTAACATATGTTACAAGTGGAAATACTTTCTACAAAACATGTTTATCCGTGATTATTATGTTAAAACGATCGTGTGCTGATATTTTGCACATTACATTACGTCAATTGCCTACTATACACGCTGATTTGACGGCTTTAAAAGGTCGTGTGATATGTTTCTGTCATTTCGAGTACAACAAAAAACAAAACCTACCAAAAACTGTTCTAATAATCTCAATTTACGGACATAATCAATTAACCTAATGACACCTTCGACACGAATTTCCCCAGTAGAGATTAAACTAAAGGCAGCTCACGTCTATACGACTACGTTGTCAAAGATAATAAGAAGGTAATGCACTGTTTAGACAGGCACGGTTTGTTGAGATCGAGCACATCCGTAAAGGAAGTAAGTAAAATAACAGACAAATCATAGACACACCATCATCCATCATCTAAGGAAACGGATATAAGGATTTATCTTCCGTAAATATTTAAATATCACCCTCAACGCTATAGTTACATGTATGTTAGTGGGATGGGATTTTAGCCAAAATGTTAACTAAAACTAGCAGTTGTAATAAAAACAACCTCACACGGACATTACGCTGAAAACACTAGGACATCATTTGATTTAAACCGATGAAAGGGAAAGCCCTCAGGAAGCATAGCCTGCACGAGAAAACAGCAGCCGCGGTTTTATTGAAGCTGTTCATCAGTAGTTATGAATGATGCCACACCACTGACGCTCCCTAGCGCACGAGCGGAACCCCATTTTCAAATGTAAACAACATACATGTGCACTATATGATCCCTGAGGACCAGAAAAATAACCACACAATGATGCAATATAAAATGTTCATAGATCACAATGTCATTCAATACCTGCGGAATTAGTAGGATTTGGTCCGATGCTTTGCCCGACTGTCAAATAACAAGAAATATTATGCATGCTGGTTCGCAAATGTAGTGACAGACGTTTATACATAGAACCAAACACTCCATAATTTTTTAATGACCTCACCGCGTTCTTTTTAAATGGTTCGTGTTAAAGAATGTTTATGAACCTAATATACTTTCTTTTGTTAATTTGCGATAGTGAAAGATAATGCCATCTGACTTACATATCTGACTAAACATACTTATAGAGCGACACCAGAAGTAGTAAATACCATGCATAATACAGTTTAAAATGCTTAGGTGACAGTTGATAACACGTAATTCTTATTTTTCCTTCTCGTTGTGAGCGGATGTTTGACAATTATATGCAATCTGTTAATATATAAGTGTGCCTACTCATGAGAAAACCTGCATTTATTACATAAAATGTAATTTTCTGTTTTTACATATATCCTGTATATCAAACTGCGCTGAACAAATGCTGAACATTTCATGCAGCTATCTCATATAGTTGGTAAGATATGAGCATTTAAATATGAACACTATTGTGAAATTTGAACGTGACGTCAAAACACCACGGAAAGAAAATGACGTCACAATAATCATGTTTAAGTTTAAATGACGTTCTGAAAATATTAAAGCTAAATAATTCATATCAAACACTCTAACTATTTCTTTTAACTTATCCTGTTTAAGAATATCTAAAATACCTATCTGTTATTGTTAAGAACAATAAATAGCCCTTTAAAGTCAGCAACCCTGCCCTTTTCAAAATAACACCTGATTGTTCACGGATAATTACCATAGCAACTATAGAATGTGGAGAAGCAAATAAACATGAGTTTAGTTTCGTAATCCCTATACATTGGGCAGTATATTAGCTAAATATTAAATAGATACAATGTATGAAAACATTGCAAAATCAGTCAATTTTGCATTGAAATTAAAGTTAATTGCTTCAAAATTACTTAATGTCATTAATGCAGGTTTTGTCATGGCGCACAACTATGTTTTTCGACTCCAAATATAATATTTGAAATATTGTTAATTTATCATCAAATTTCAACACAATTACGAGCGAATATCTTCACACAGTTTTTAACAATTATGTTTTTACATTACCTGATAATACACACCAAGTACCAGGTTGATTTTTTATGACATGACCAAAAGGCCTGATAAATGCTTATTACATGAAACACATAAGAACGAAATAAACATGTTGAACAGGAACCTTGACCTAATCTATAGATACATTAAATGTGCACATGATAAGTATATACTGTGTCTGAGTCAATGTGTATATTAGATTACAGTTTGTAAGTCACCAAACATTGGCTGACAATGCACGTCAAATAAAGGCCATTTTTCGTATTTGCGTTGTGTTGGAGTGTCGTTTCGGACACACTTTCATTCGCATGTGCCTCTGCCATATTATTGTGTACTTTCGTACATGTGAAATAAAGTGTTTTTTTTTACAAAACAACGTATAAAGATGGTAGACAAAACGTGGAATTTTTAAACATATTTACACATTTTTCGTAGTGCCGCAACCCATTTTAATCATTTTTCTTAAAAAGTGGTTAGAGAGGTAGGTTTTTACTGCCGATTTATTGAATGACATAACTAATTAACTTGGCATAGTTATACATGTATGACACACGTGTTTATCACAGATTTGCAGATGTAACACAATGCATACTTTATTAATAACTGATTCAATTTGATTTATCGATTTTCATTATGTTCGCCAATTATTCCTAGTTTGACACGAATGAAAAAAACATACTTTTGAAATACCGCCTGTCTTAACAAGTAACATTTGTAAATATAAATGCAAACAGTCTAGTTTAATTCCGTCATCGTACATACATACATGTACCTAAATATAACTTTATATGTCCATACTAAGATTGAAATTCAAATGCGCCTTTGCCTTTATTACTAGTATGTATAATGCTGTTTTGTGATATTGTTTTCATGCTGACTTGGATTGAACAACGTCATCAGCAAAAGTACACATGTATTGGTTGGTTGTATTACACATTGTACGTAAACACTGTGATTGTCATGCCGTTCCGAACTAAGCGTATGATTTTGTTTAAAATGATGTATGGCAAACATTATAGGTGTGGATAATGTTTTACTACGTGACACCGTTAATGTTTTTATGTGTTATAATATCGTTACTTCCATTAGCACTTTAGTTGTGTGACATTGAGGAACGTTATGTACAATATTGTATACATGAGGTTTGACATGAGTATACAAACATGTCAATCTTTTTCCATGGGGGTTACAGTTATACACATTTCCGTTCTACGAACATGTAATGGTAGTACTAGTATATGTTTTATCATAAGCACATTCGGTTTAAGCACACCGCGCTGATTTAGACGTTTCATGGTAAGTATTGATGTTCAATCTATGCATACATTGATTCCTGTATATCCTGCGACAGTATACATTCAAACAAAACAAAACCTTTAACGAGAATGTAGGAGACATTTTCGCCTGTAGATATCACCAAATAAAAGGGGTAAGTATGTATAAGTAGCACAACTTTGGATAATGATACACTTAGGGATTTACAAGCCACAGTATGGGTCATTACCGGAAGTCTGTGGTTTAGTAATGAGACAGTAATTGGACGAAATACTCAAACAACACTAATTTAGATGTTTGATTAACTGACTTGCAAAATAAAACAAATAATACAGGTTATGTGATTTGTCAATAATAAAAATACTAGCAATATATTGTTATTGGATATTTACTTCCTTTAATGGAAAACACTTTTTACTGCATAGAATGTTGTGCGTGGAATACAAAACAGCAAATATGAAGAAATATGCGCTGTCTTATACGATTAATTTCGAGAACACAAAGAGATAAACACTTATATTGTATTTTCCCCAATTATAAATAAATATAGTTGAAACAACAATAACAAAATGCCACCTTATGCGTACTTGTATTTGTTCTAATAAACTCAAAATAATTCCAAGAACTTGCTCTACACAGGTGTGTCTTTTGAGCTTGTAAATATAATTTATAATCTAAAAATACTGATCAACTGATCGTTTGGTAGACCAGATGCTAACTGAAACAACATCATGATACTTTTCAGTGAAAGATAACATTGATTTATTCAAATAAACTTCGCTATTATTTACAAATCAGACGATCTATAAATATCTCCATAGAAATGTGTAGACTTATAATTATGGTGTATTTGATAACAGATATATAATCTGAGTTTGTCTGATCATGCCAATTACTGTCATAGAGCAAACGTAAGCATACTCAATTAAAAACAAGAAACAGCATCTAGTAGTGACAAAAGAAAGAGGGTCGTTTAAAAAACGGAAAATGCGTTTAAAGTGAGATTTATAATTCCGATAATATATTCTAATGAAAAACAGTCCCTCATGTACGTACATCGATCATGACTTTTACAATCTGTATTATAAACATAACACATTAACGAGTTTACCGATTTTAGTCGACATTCTTTTCGGCATCTGCAGTGTTTGATGTTGAATCCTTCTGTTTGGCAATAAATAAAAAAGTATGTTGTATGCAAAAGCTCCCGTCCTCGGACCATGCCAAATGAGAGACAAAGTAAATGGGTTTATAGATGACATTGTAATCTTAAATACATATTATTTTAGCACGGGTGCAGTCACTTGTCAATAACCTTGTCCGCCCATATAACAAAGCCACATGAAATTCTGTTGACACAACGTCTGCTGTAGTATCATGTAGGAAATAAGAAAGCCTAAGTAGGAAAACAAAATACTACGCCGTGCATTGTGTAAATATTATGCTACTGCCTAATCGTATTTATATGTCAGGCAAATGCAAAGTACACTGACGAAAAAGTGCAATTACACAGTTTGGGCTTTAGGAAACATGCTATGGGACGAAAGGAAAGCTATTGTGTTTTGTTACCAGACATACACCGTTAAACTCTGGCTCACTGTTCTCTTAATTAAAAAGTAACACACATATAGCCCAAACAATGCAATAAGTAAAACATCACACAGGTAAGAGCAAAATCGATGTGTTACATGTGATTTCTCATTAATTTCATCGTTTGCAGATTTTTAAAAGAAAAGCACAAATGTGGGTTTTCTCTCGCTTAGATCGCTTGTAATGCAATAACGAATATATATGTATAGTTGTTATATCCTACAGAAGGAATCTACGCAAAACGTTATATAAACGCCCTCTCCACGTAAGCTAAAAATTAAGTAAGGGTTAGTAAAACCAGCACAAGACCTTGTATTTAAATGCTTATTTAAATATGATATTACCTTGTTAAAATGATTAAACTATAGACAGGGGTTGCTTTTTTATGTGTCTATGTGTAAATAAACACGAACATAAGCACATTGCTTTTTGTTCCAAAACAAATACAAGTGCATATTACGATGTTTAAGAGACGTGCTCATTAATAAATGAATTGCCATCTTTGATTTATTGGTTCTTAGATGGTGTGTCAAATACAACAATAATACAATAGCTTCTCTTTTTGAAAAAAAGTCGAGGCGTATCTGCAGCAAAATGTGAAAACAACATCAGTCCGACGTCCCTTTGTCGTCGTAAAGCAAAGATTCTAACGACATTTAGGAGGTTTTATTTCCTGATAGAAACTGACATCATCGCACCATAATCCATTCAGATATAATTGTTATTAGCTAAGTGATTGTGTAACATGAATACTGCCTTTTGTTTTTATGTGGTTTTATTTTTGTGAAATCATCTGTTGCACCTAAGACTGTTTGTTATCTGCAATTATGCTCATTTAGACAAGTATAACCTATTAGTGTTCGTGTAGGTTTTTTGTTGTTGTTTTATACCCACCTTAGAAAAAACCTTGCGATAAGGATGTACGTGGTAATAAACACATGGTGCAGTCAACGTGTCTGATAAAATCACATTTGGTTTTATTCACATTGAAGATTCTAAATATGTCAAATACGAAAATATCTGAGTCACGATATGTTTCTTTGAAATTATGGGCTTGTTTATGAAGACACATCTGAACTGATGAAAGGGAAAGCCCCCAGGAAGCATAGCCTGCACGAGAAAACAGCAGCCTCGGTTTTATTGAAGACACATCTGATGACATAGAATAATGACATGGAACTTTGTTAAGTTTAATATGATGATTTTTGTGATCAAGACTACAAGTGCGGCACGTATTGTCCAGTTCTTGATGAATGATAAAGGTAGACTTCGCTATATAAAACGCTTACGGCGGAAGCATATTAAAATATGTATGTAAGTTGTACTCAAGTATACATTATGTGCCGATTTTATCACCACATAATAACCTTATTTCCTAGAAATGCCAAACAAAGTCAAGTATAATAATTATGTATTACATGAATAATGGAGTTTCCCAAACTAATCAAAAATTTAATTTATCAAAAAACTTGAATTATTGTTATATGCGGCGGCAGGACTTTAATTACAAACTGTCTCAACATAAAATGAGACGTCAACGATATTACGCAGAGGATGGTATTTATTACCTTAAATTTAGAATTTATATTAAAGTATACTCTATCTTCCAATTGTGTTTGTTTTTCCAAATGACATAAGGTAGCATAATGATTGTTCTGCAAATGTTTATTATTACTCCCTGATAAAGCTTCATAATAAAAACATAACAAGAAATACACTGTTCACGTGTTTATCTGCGGTATTATCTCTCCTCTTAGGTCGTACGACACTGTGTTTGTCATTTGATGTGCATGTTGCATTACTCTCAAATTGCCATGGTCATTTAGTGAATGTATTTTGTAATGTGTGTCCCTCTATAACAGTGTTTTGTTAACTTTTTCTATAATGATACAGATTCGTAACATCATTTAAAATCAACAGTATCATCTAACAGCGTTTATAGTAGCATTGTAATTAATATGATGACCTTAACTATCGCAATGCAATTTCTGTTGATAATCATAAACATATAAAATGCCATCATTTTTGTCCAGTCGACCTGAAGCACAAAATAGTTCTAAAATGCTAAGTTGGGTCGCATTGTATACAATACAAATGTACATGTAAATGTTTATCTGTTCCAATTTTTAATTGAAGTTATCAGTGCAAGTGAAAAACAGAAATATTTTCCACAACACCTTACAATATCTTGAGTGTTGTTTCTGTCATAGAAAGTCGAACACCTCAACTATATGATTCTTAATTTGAAGCTGCTACATTTTGGGTCATGTATGTTGGCATAAAACAGTATTTACGCGTAACATTCAGAAAGAATCAAGCAAATGTATGCTCATGACAGAATCGACTTAAATATAAAAAGTGAATTTGTGTGGCAATAACTATTAAGGATAAAACTATTAATTTGCTATAAATAATGAAATCCACAATATAGCACATGCTTACAAGAAAAAAGTCAACACTTTAAATAAAATAATCTTATCTTTAATCAATAGCAAGGATCTAGTTTTAGTTATATATGTATAAAATATTTGATATATATTGTTACACCTGTTTCTCACACGTATAATTAATTTTTATTTTAAGAGTTTCAGATCGTATTCATCTCCACCTTTTGAACCACAAGTACTGATATATGCGTTGTAACCCCCTGCTGTCACAACGTCACTTTGAACGAAGTCGAAGATTCATGAGGTGTGTTGTGTGTTGAGTTTTGAGCGCCGTCTGGAGACTGGAAACTTAAACAATGATTAATGAACAATACCGTGAAAACGAACAAGCATTTAAGAGTACAGCGACCTCATACAATATGTTGTCTAGAACGACTGTTTTCAATAACAAAAATACAAATGCTGCATCTGTGGAAAGACAACAATACAGAACATACAACAATAAAAAGAAAGCCGTTGACATAATTGTTTCATCTATATAAACTTGAGTATGTTTGCACAATCAACATTGTATTGACGGAAAACTTCAGAACATACAAGCCGCTTCGTGTCACACTTGAACTGGCAATCAATAATCTAAGAGTTATGTTTTAAACATAGTCATACTTTAGGGATATATAACAATACCAAAAGCAAGAAAGGACCAAAGTACTGGTAGGCGAGATTAGAACATTAAGACAAAAATATATAATTAACCGAAGCAGAAATGGTAAGTAAATACATATTCAACACTAGGCAATGGAAGTTAGTATACGTCACCTTATAAACTAGAGATTGGACGCAGATAACGTCGTATTGGATAAAATAAAGTTTACTGTGTTGATATTTTATATTACGAGAACATAATGATGATCAGTACTATTCGAATATGACTCTATATTTGTAGTTAAACAAGTGTTAGCTTTAACAAATATTTTTGTAATTATTTATTTCACATTTTGCATCAATATGAATACATATAGGAACTCCAAACCTACGTGATTATTGGTAGTTATGGAGTGTTTCGTATAATATACAAACCAACGTCAGCTCATGGTCTTCATTTTTAATAATTGTATTGCATTTGCAATGTGACTACTCAAATAAATCACATCAACATCACAGTGTTGAATGAGTAACAATTTGCGATTTAGTGTAATATACTGCGGTTATAACAACGGCTTGGAGTTCCACTGCATAGCACGATAGATTTAGCACAAACTGTTAAATAATGAACATCGGAAAGACAACCCGTTCGTAATAACCACAAAATATCACGCTAGCTTTCACACTATTTCGACTTTACCACAAAAAAGTGTTGACCGCAATCCTTTTATCAAACATTACATTCTGTTAGGAAACGCCATGATCACAACCCTTGACGTTATGTCACTAAGTTTATTATTTCATGCCGTTGTGGAAATAATCTACAATAAGT
>Ga0224511_10005360_pt1 | contig 10035 bp, 5 predicted proteins | sample SF_May12_sed_USG_2_FD_169988 | JGI IMG/M metagenome (GOLD analysis project Ga0224511, IMG submission 169988) | Sediment microbial communities from San Francisco Bay, California, United States - SF_May12_sed_USGS_8_1 | ecosystem: Environmental > Aquatic > Marine > Sediment | place: USA... | reverse complement strand
TATTCAGTTTCAAGAAGAATAGAATTATTTATTTTGAAGGATCCTGGTCCACGTTTAGTAGAAACAGTATTTATTACCATCGAGACAGTTGCATGATCTGTTTTAAAACCATACGAAATATTACACTCTGACACATCATTGAAAATGTTATTGGAAACCAAAATGCGAGTAAATTTACTGAGTGCCGCCATATGACGTATATGAAACCATCAAACAAACGCATGTCTCATGCTACGTAACGTACGTGACGTTTCATGCAATTTCCATGAGCAACTCTAGTTGCGGCCGTGGTTGCATTCTACCTGTGTTTAAGACCACTCCACGCTCAACCCCTTATGACAAACACTGGACAGCAGAGCTACGTAAAGACCAGAGTTATCCGTATCTGGTATGCTATTTTAGACATTTTGGCCTTAATGTCTAATATGGATTACTTATACTGCAAAACTTAATCGAACTGGCAAGTGTCCGTGCAGTTGTATTTATGAATATTTACGAAAACGGTTTGTTTGCTGCAGGTTGAATTCGAATTTCTGACTAGAACCGCAGAGCAGTCAATGTTATAATCACAAGATAATAGTAGAATAAACAGTTGGCCATCAGTTAAATGCCTATCCGTTGTGTTGCAGGCACATGATCAACTATACACATACATATACATATGAATTAAAACTAATCTACATCCATTGTTTTCTTTAAAACAATTGAAAACGGCATTATTCTAATATCATAAAATGAAATTTCCATTTATTGTGTAGAATGTATGCATTGTTTGTAGTGTTACTATAATACGTCATTTTTATTTTAAGAAACAATTTGAGCACGATGTTACCTATATAATGATGAGCCAAAAGGACCTAGCATTTGAAACATTGAACTAGCCACGCCAATCATTTAGTTAACTATAGTTTTATAGCTATAATATTTTCAGCATGACCCGCTAAATTAGTTTTATCTCGTCAAGGTGGAAAAATGTTCTTGAACCCGAGTGGAAATATCTATATCATTGAAAGATAGCAATTGGTATGGTTGTCATTTTAAACAGACAAAACCGATGTCTTATATTGCTTTACAGAGCAGGAAAAAAACATAATTCGATGCACCTTCAATACAATGGCTTTAAATCATTAGTTAGGGGCACTCTTTATTGGCCATTTAAAAATGATGCAAGAAGTAAGCAAAAATCACTAGTTTCAAAATGTTTTATAAAGATTTTTAATATGGTTATTATTTTTCTTTCATATTTAAAAAACAAAATATGCGGGAAAACCTTGAACGTAAAGAACAGGAATGTTTTAGTATGAGTCTAAAATTAAACACAGACCCTTGTCAAAACGAGACCAGCACTTAATTACAGTGCCACGGCGCTATACTATGTATGAGAGTGGAATGAAAGTTAACCGAAAATGTGTCCCCTAAACCTCAGCCAAAGAGAACCTTAAATATGTGTTTATTGTCTGTACGGGTGTGTGCAAATACTTATGTGAATGTATTAGCTTTGTGTACTTTGTTGTAAATACGACAAGGAATTGGAGTTAAGGTTAATTTCCTGAAACAAGTTTGAATGAATAATGCATACGGGGATATTATAAGGTATTCCCTAAAGATCATGTCATATAAGAATGACAACGTTTTAATTTACAAAAATGCCACTTAAATGACTGCAAATATTCCTAATGCGCTTATGGATATTTGCACGTACCGTTAAACTATTAAACCATGTTCTAGTAATATCATCCAGTAAGACTAACTGATATTTATCACTGTCACATGCAGTATCAGAAATGTTGTTGTTTAACATAAAACTTAGGTATCCGAGGCATTGCAAGTTTAACAATAATATGATATTATATTAAGGCATACAACGGTGTTGTTTTGATATAACAACAACAATATAATGGCAATCCTAATTGAAAATAGCTTATTACGTGGAAACAGAATAATGTTTCGTTATATCTAATTCTGCATTTACAAAAAAAACACACAAGAACATTTTATGTCTGCTTTTCATCACGTACATTATCATGTGTGTGCAATGTGCAATGATGGAATTTTCAGAAATAAGTTTGCATACGCGAGCAACTTTTCTGGTCCTCAGGGATCATGGAGTGTACATGTTGTTTACATATGAGGCAGCTGTTTTCTCGTGCAGGCTATGCTTCCTGGGGGCTTTCCCATGCATCAGCTTAATATATTATGTGTATTTGTGAATTTGTTCGTTTTTACAACAAGTTGTTGAAGTGTTTAAGTTGTAATTGTTTTCTAGATACAATTGTGTTTAATAAGATATACATTTGTAATTTATGTCACTTTTGTGTTAAGTTTATATTATCTAGAACGTGTTTATTATCTGTCGTTTTGGAAAAAAATATTACCTAGAAGTCCTAGAGCCGGTGACTTTTAACGAAATATTGATTAATAAAAAGCCACACATGCAACACCTGACCTTTGCGTCAAACATAAAGACAGAACAACTTTTTGGCAGTCGCATTTAACAGTATGTTGGCAATCGGTTGCAGTGTGTCACAAGATTAGTTATGATATTAGGACAAACAGGTAACTCCTGAAAGTTGTACATGTACATTCTATATGACGAATCAGATATAATGGAAAAACATTATGTTTCCACGTAATAAGCTATTTGACTACGTATAATGTATGACTTGCTAGGCTCGTTCGATTTCTGACACAGTTACCGCATTTACAATTGTAAATAAATAAATAAAGACATCAAATGGTATGTAAAGGGTAACTCTTTGCTTGGAAATCCTGTGTTTTGTTACTAGCACAATACAACATGTACAGTCGAGTGGTCTGCAACGTAAACTATGTAGAAATGAAGGACGGGTCTGTAATGTTTTCCTTGTCTAGAATAAAGACGAGGCCCTATGTGGAGTCGATAATGTGCGGTCTTTTGTTAAAAATGTGTATGTTACCAGACAGTGTTTTGGTCATTTGCTTGTAGGCAATTCTCGGTCCATGTTCATATCACAAAGGATCACTTTATGTTGTGGTCCATTGTGAAAGGCTGTCAACGAAAGATTTTAGGGTTTATAGGGAGGACGATGAACCAAAGATATGGTGTGTTGGCTTGGCATTATTATCGGCGCCCCTGGTCTGCATTAGATTCCTCAACAGGTGCAGCTGGTCTCTAAAGAATTATTTACCTCTAACTCTAGGCATTTTGTGGAAATGTCGCGTAGTCACCAATAAACACTTATACGTCAATCTGGTTTTGTGTTAGACTAGGAACAGACAGTTAAACACACAGCCTACAGTTTATCATAGAAGCTAGGTTTGATTGAAGTAAAACCATTAGACGGGTATTTTGAATATATGTGAGCAGCGTTAAAAGTTACAGTTTCATACAAAACAATTATTTCGTAATATTAATTTATTTGTGAGAAGGTGTGGGGGTAACATACTTGGATATACCAAAAAAACACAAAATAATATCAGTGTTCTTAACCTATAAACGTCTGTTTTTGTTAATCAGTGTATGTACATTTACTCACTAATATTGTGTGATTCGAAAAAAAAGATAAATAAGTGTTGGATTTTAGAAACATATGCACTGGTGAAATAAGGTAATGGCGAAATCCCAAATGTTTATACTTCAGTTGGCCATACATTTTTTTCAAAACTGACTGGCAAAAAATGGGATATATCGAGCCTTAAACTCCGAAAATTAGGATTTATCTAGTCTAAGAGGAAATTAAAATTGTAATCATCACACCACATTGTTTAATTGTTAATAAAGCACACACAAATCCATAGAGCATAAATATAGGGAAAACATAATTATTTTACTGATTGGTGTTATGACGGCGATCACACAGATAAAAATATATTTGGAAAGAACATTTTAATATTTTATGTGAGTAAATTTATAATGTTTGAATAAATATTAATTTCATAAAACTACAACATCTGGTCTCTTTAATTACATCTTTAAATTGTAGTTTTGCTATTAATGAGGATGAACATTAACCTTTGTAAAGGATGTTGAGCAAGCATAAAGGTATCTGATAAAAATTAATTACCACACATCATCAAAGATATCAATTTGTTTTGCCTTTTCTTTGATAACTTGTTTTAAGCAGTTCTGTTCTTTGTAGCTGCTCAGAAGTTTGGGATTTTAAGCTGTGAAATCGTTTTCTACTAATGAGTTACTTTTTGTATAACAGCATTAAACGGTAATAAAACTTCAAAGATGTTGAAAAAGGTTGTTTTATTTTAATTTTCTCATGTTTTTCTAAGATATTCCTGTTACTCTTTGTGAATAACGAGTATAAGGCCGCACGCAGCGGTGTATGAGATAGTGTGGTCAAAAGTTGCTTTGACTGTTGATGATCTTGCTTCTTGTAATAACCATACACGCTAACAATCTGTACAGCAACAAGAGTATATCTTTTCACCAGATGATGATTAACCTTGTCCTCTGTCAGTCTAGTACGGCTACATTTTGCCATATAAATGTATATTGCAGTATAAATGGCGATACATTAATGTCATTATTGAGTGTGTTCTGTAAACAGATTGATTAAAAATTATTCTGTACGTATTGAATGAGTCCATGCACACTATCGTGAATATCAATCGCAATTCTTAAATCTAGTTTTTTGTTAGACGTCATGCAAAAGATGTTGTTTTTATACATTTTATACAATTTGTACATTAACAGAACTGTAAAATTTTGATTGCATACATACATATATGTACATTGTCATTCGCTGTTAAGGGTTCGAGTAGTCTTCTACAATCTAGCGAATAAGCAAGCAACGCTATCAGTGGTAAATTAGGTAAATCAGCGTCTTATTAATTTATTATAAATGAAAGGTAGCAGATATTGGCCGGGAACCATACTTGTTGAAACAGTTGCTTATATTACGAGCTTTTACCAAAGTATGAACGAAAATAATGTTATAATAGCGTATTATATGCCATTGAACTTGTAATTAGTATTGTGGTACGAAGTTTTAAAAAGGTTATACAAACATTTATTTCTGTTTGGAACCGCATAGTGGAAAAGCATATGACTGACCGTTGTATGAATGGTGTAAGTTTAATCAGACATGTCATGTTGTTTGCACATTAGCCTACATTGTCTCACAATATAACTATCATTATAACAATGCGCGATGTTTTACGTCAAACACGCAACTTTCGGATTCTGATTGTCATAAATATATTGTATTGCAAACCACATAAAACCAAAGTGGTGGCAAATGATTAGGATGTTTTGTGTGTTTATAATGGTTGAAACATAATGTAAAGAATTTTGTTATTTCATACTGGTCTGAATTCTTCGTCTGAACGAAGAGAACGATTACTCGAATGTCACCACAAGTAGTCTGCATCTTCATAATCTTTTAGCATAACATCAGGTGTGTATTTGATGAAATAAAAATGAAACTACCACGTTGTCTGTTTAGTACATATGAAAGAATCATTGTGCGATGATCTAAATGCTTCTTTGAACATTTATTTCCAATAGCTGGTTTATGTAGTATCTAATCAAAACGTGTACGTATGAAAGTACACATAATGTATACTAACACGCTTACAAAATAAATGATATAATACGTACATGACAATCAGGACAAGTTGGGCATTCTGTCTGGAAAATAGGGGGTATGCAACATTCATTACAATATATACGTGTTGTAGACCAAGTATACAGAGTACAGAGACACCATGCAAATAAAACACGGCCGACGCCACAAGAAACACTATGCGGAGGCAACACAAACATGAAACATAAACGTGTGTCCGCTTCATATGTTAACGTGTCGTATGTTTTACTATAATGTGAAAGACATTTGTCTCTGGATGGGAATGCCCACCTTTGCCGACCTATTGGCATTGCTATGTTTGTTAGGGTAAATCATTGACTTAGTGTCTATTCGGCGTTCTAGCCAGCTATTTTATCGAGGAAAGAACACGAGAGTTGCATTTTTACTTGGCATCAATACCACAATGCGTTTCTCACTTGATTGTTTGATGGCTTCTATGTTGGCATTTATCGGAAAGTCAACCTGTAATTACAATGTTTTATTGCGGATTACCACACAGCTAACAATTGTTGTGTTACAAACAACATGTAATGCAAAGATTCTCTTGTTTTAAGAATATAGCTCATTGTAACCACGTGGATACTAATGCTAGTACGTAGTAGGTGATCTATGCTAAATACTGGAGTATGTTCAAGTTCAATATAGGAAACATCTACAGTCAAACCTGTGTTAAACAGCCACACAAGGGAAGCACAAAAAGTGGCTGCTTAAGGCAGGTGTCTGCTAAAAAGAGGTGAATATCAGTACAGATTTGAAATTTGGGAACATTTTATTTGGCTGCTTAAGACAGGTTGGTTGCTTAATAGAGGTGACCGCTAACACAGGTTTGACTGTACCTTCATATGGCGCCGTGCTAAAAATGTTACAATTTTAGCGCCGTCTATATTTTTAATATAGTTTTTGTTAAGTGTAAGCGTACACTATTTGATAACGAGCTGAGCTCGAAGTTCTACTTTGCTGTCCCGCATGGGGTCGAACCCTATTATATTTTGCACGAAATCATTATTATATTTTATTTAACGATTTCATTCGCTCAAAATAAACACTAACATGTTTTTCCTCGTATGTATTATTATTATCATGTTTACTGTGTTGAGTTTAACTTCTTTACAATTACCTTGGGAAATAAACGCTCTCTGTGGACACTGTAGTTTTTCGAGCATAATATACACAATTGTTTGCTTGTATATTCTTCGTATTCAGTTACAATTATAGACTACCTTTAAAATACAATATCGGAAATATTACCAGTCGCTATTTAAAAGGTTTACATGCGATTCGTGACGAAACAGTTAGGTATTACAATAGCTTGTTCCTGAAACTAGTTTCCAGCTGGTAATTATCATTAATTAACACATGCAAAATCTTCCTTGTATATAATAGTGTTAAGAAACGTATTTTAGTTTAGTTTCATATTGCAAAATGCACGTCGTGGAAAATGCAGGAAAGCTTTAGTGTTGATTGATGATTATGTGCGATATATCGTGCAATACGTGTAAGCACTGGTTTTTGCGTGATAGTAATGTATAATTTCAGGTAGGTATTGGCGGAATCCTTTGATTGGTATTATTAGATCATCTCAATTAATGAATTACAATATGTTGGAAACTACAAATTCTGCAACACTGGGGAAATTCATAATAATTGAGACTTATAAGCACCAGGGTGAAAGTGTAATAAGAAATGGTAACAGTATATTAAATGTAATTACAGACGCGCGGCGTTTAGATGTTTACCCACCTCGTCTTTAATAACGTTTGGCGCCAGGAAGAGAGAACACTAAGATATTGGAAAACCCCAGTGATACCTCGACAGCTGAGATTTCTTGCTTGAAACGAGCGCTGAACCAATGTATTGTTAATAGCAGACATCATTTGTCAAGTAGCTGTTATGCCAATGAGACTTGATGTTTTCGCAGAATATTTATTTCACAATAAATTATATATTCGTCTGTTAATGCTTTGAATAAGTTTTCTGAAAATAATTCTCAACTATTTTGGAGATAAACACCAGACATTAAATTGTGTTTTAGAATGTTAGAATGAATACATTCTTTGAGCAGTTTATAAGCATAAAAAAGAGATTGTGTTATCAATAATATAAATGTTTACAAAAATGATTAAGGACGGTAAATGTAAAACACGTAACAGAAAGTAACTATAACTACGCAAGATGATGGAAGAGGATGTGAACACACAATTTAATTTCAGCATATATTTACTGAATAACACCACAGTAGAAATATCGACGGTGCTCTCGGACTCGGACCTGTTACTGCAGCAATTAGGCGAGCGACGCCAGGGCATCACAACTGTGGTTATTCTGACGTTGGTTTATTCGACAATTTTCATAACGGGCCTCATCGGGAACTTCTGCACGTGCATTGTGATCTGGAAGAACACGTACATGCACACTGTGACCAACTATTACCTTTTTAACCTCGCCATTTCGGATGTACTCACTCTTGTACTTGGTAGGTTCCAGCGTTTATGTTGTGGGATTTCACTTTTATAGGTGTTGCTAAAACTGCATTTTCGACCAACTGGTACTCAACAAGCATATGAAATGATATTACACATACTTTGCTTCTAAACGCCTTTGTTATTTCGCAGTCTATAAAGATCCTAGTAGAAATCAGTTAGATTTTATGTACGAGTTAAAGTCATATGTTTTGTGTTTTAATTTTATATGCGTATTAATTTAGGTAAAAAGCATTAAACATTTTCAGTAGATTTTTTTATATGTTTGGTACATAAACTGATAAAAGGGAAAGCCCTCAATAAGCATAGCGTGCATAACACATATTTATAGAAATGTTAGGTAATTAATATAAAATGCATAATATGTTATGATATTATAATTAAAGTGATCACATACAAGCAACATAAAATGATCAAAACACGCAATACAATTTAGTATCATTGACTTATAAAGAGGATGTGAATATAACACGGTCTGAGATTAAACGACGGACTACCTGCGTACCAAGAAATCGCTTTACGATTACGCAACGGCTGTGGCGAATGATTAATCTGATGAAAGGGAAATGAATAGTATAATGTATTATCACGCTGTTTTTTATAAATATATTTAACGCCATTAGGTCTGTAACAACCGGAAGAGAAAAAAGCTGTACTATGCTAGGTATAGCTAATGCCAATTACATAAGAAAAGTTATGTGTTGCGTAGGTTGTTTAGGAGCTACTTAGCAATTACTCTTTCATATAAACAAAGTTCACTGGCATCGTTTCAAAGTATTTACCACTTAAAGAGACAAAGCAATGTCATTAGTGTTTTATATGTCTTCTTATGAAATGAAATCAAGTAAGTGCCGTACATACTTTGATAAAATAATCTGAGAAATAAGAACAAAATGCGTCTTAAACATGTCAACGTAGATAATAAATAAATTAACGATTATATATCACATAAGAGCGTGAAGTGTAAGCTAAATGTAATAATGTAAATTTTGTCACAATAGCAGTTCATAATTCGATAATGCTACCTTTTATCGACCGTATACAGCAAAGATACACATTGTTTAAAGATAACTATACACCCCTGTTTATATGTGCGTACATATGGTTCCTGCTTTTTGTCAAAGTTTGTATTTATACTTTATTTACTGCAAATCACAATGTTTTAATTGGTAAAGTGACTGGTTGCAAAGTACATGTTCTGATTTGTTTTACAGCTCTACCACCGGAAGTGTATTCAATCTGGAAGTCATATCCATGGCAGTTCGGTGAACCATTTTGTATTCTAAAAAGCTTCATTATGGAAATGACGTCATATGCATCAGTACTTACAATAACGGGCTTTACCATTGAACGGTACTTGGCAATTTGTCATTCAATAAGGGCTCAACATTGCTGCCAGTTTAAAAGAGCTACAAAGTGTATTGTTATTATTTGGGCGATATCAACGCTAAGCGCACTACCTTACCCCATACATACTCGAACATTCTACTATCTGACAGACTCAAACACAAGCAAAATCATTCCGGACTCTCTGGTGTGCAATATACCTCTCAAGTGGACACATCGAATGCTGGCTGTGTTTCAACTATCAACATTCATCTACTTCGTTGTGCCTATGATGATTATAGCTCTTTTCTACATTCTGATTGGTTGCAAATTACGACAAAGTGAATTTACATCCAATGGAAATGCTGCATCTGGAAAGGCAACAGCAGCAAGAGCAAGGCGGGCTATCATAAAAATGCTTGGTATGTATGTGTTTCTAAAAGATGCTATGCCTTTATTTTTGGCCAGATTTTTATTTTTCAACCACACATAAGCATTAAACTATATTCTTCTAAGCATGAGAAATGCCAAATATAAAAAGTCATGCCTGTTAAAATATAACAAGAAATCGACTTTGTTCAAAACGTATTTTTGTTTATGATTTTGATGATTAAGGTTGAAATACATGTAGTTAAATAGCTCGACTACAATCA
>Ga0224511_10005359_pt1 | contig 10036 bp, 5 predicted proteins | sample SF_May12_sed_USG_2_FD_169988 | JGI IMG/M metagenome (GOLD analysis project Ga0224511, IMG submission 169988) | Sediment microbial communities from San Francisco Bay, California, United States - SF_May12_sed_USGS_8_1 | ecosystem: Environmental > Aquatic > Marine > Sediment | place: USA... | reverse complement strand
AAATGGGGCGGCACGCAGTACGCACTGGGGTGTCACCCTCATGGTAATGGATTGTGGTGCATGTATTATCTTTATCAGGTTTAGGATTCCAGATCAAGTACGTATATTGTAACAAAAGTAAGAAAAACAACAATTTTTTGTTTAAAACTTTTTTTTGCAAAAACAAATATATGCCCCCTCCCATTTACACAGACTTGGGTTTGTCTTGCACTCTCTTTTCATGTAAATGTTAGTGCTTTTGTTAAAAGAGGATAGATGTAAATGTGAATGAAAACCAAGAACCAAACATGCAACAAAATACATATGTTTAGAAATCTTTCTACATATACACACCAAATATTTAGATCTACAAGCATGCAAGAAGCTAGCACATTGTGGGGTTTAGGCGTTCGAAGACTACATGTGTACCAGTGTGAACGTGCAAAAATGCATAAGCTATATAGTGAACGAAAACATAAAATATGCTACCGGTACAACATATAAAAGTACAAGATTTATACATTTTTACCATGCTATGTACATTGTATGTATTAACTGGTTAAAGTAACATATTGAAAAAATGGAATATTAAATAAATAAATATAATTTATATAAATTATATTACATACATGTACAAACAAGTTGTTTTGCCGGATCTACCTTTTAATAGGGGATATTGCTTGAAAAAAATAAAACGTTTTTCCTACCGATCGACACAACCCAAAAAATTAGGGTCGGTAAAGGGCAAACAAAGTTTTTTTTTAATTTAGGCCTTAACTGCATCAAACAGTCTGGCACTGCATTTAAATGCGTTGCCTCTATACAAACTACTTAATTGAATTTATATGTCGTTGCAATGCTACATGTACTTAAAATACTATAACTGTATCTTTTGACCAGAATGGTTTACATATTACTTTTTAACATAACTTTAGCAGTGAATCCTAGACCCGTAACTATTTGATATTGCCGACTGTAGTTATCCGTGTATTTTAACATACACTAACCCTAATTTCCAACGCCCCCATTTTCAATTTGACACTGTATGGTTAATAGATCATGTAAAGTTATAAAATTTCACTACAATATACTTTAACAAAGCGCCTTTAAAATTCTTCTAAAGTTTTGCAATTTAGAAAGCTTCGGCGACATTATGACGTCACATGGGATTTTGACGTTACGTCACTACGCTAGCCATCGTTGTTCTAAAATGTACACATATTGGTTTTAAATGATTAAGAATAATAAGATGAATGTAAAAAAACACAAAAATTATCATTTAATGGCAGAAGCTTATGCACACGCCGAAGGTCTTTATAACGCGCAATCGACGTTTATTAATGTTGCAAATTCAAAATAAGCTAATTTTAGCACGGGTTGCTTAAAATTCTTTAAATCTTCCATATAACATTAATGCATTACAAACAATCAAAAAAATACTTTTTCCAGACAAAATCTAATTTAAAAAGCGTTTGTTTTACATTGATGACGTCACTAACTATGACCTCATTTTCTATGACGCGTGCTGTTTTTGTTAATTTCAAAATGCCCAGAATAGTAGATAACAACATATCTTATCTTAAATTGACAATCTACAGACAATTATTTAGCTGGATTTTAATATCTCGTCACTTAAACATCAATACGAACATCCCGCACAGACCGGAAGTGCAAAGAGTAGGTGCGCCAAAATCGCCTAAATGTGACTCTTTAAGCACAGGCATGTTCAAATGAAGTTCGTGACTAAATAGAAACGTTTAGAAATGCTGCTGAAACTGTTGGTCGGTTTTGTGCTAAATTGAATGCATTTCGTTGCGTTTTTAAGCGCAAACGTTTATACAAGAAATCGTTACCATGGTAACAAAATCATTAAAAATGATTTTTTTTAATGGTAAATTATTGTTAGTGTTGAACTTTATGTACATTTTATTTTATAAACATAGTTAAATAAGTTTATTGTGGTTGCATTTGTACTGAAATTACGGTCGCGGTTTTGTGAATTTCAAAAATAGAGTTATGTTCGAAAAACAGTATTTTTTCAACAATTCGTATGGGTATGTTTTTTAGAAACACACGGTATAACGTAAAATACTTTGATTAGTATAACTGGTAAATTTCGCAACAATCGAATAATATTCCTACGAGATATCGCCAGATGAAATCAGGGGGCGTTGGAAATTAGGGTGAGTGTATTGAACAAATGTCGTCGTTGAAAACGTGTGGTCCGCAAATTCGGCTTTGTTTATTTATGTTTCGACCCATTACGCCGACACAGTTACATAGCTTAACTTAAATCTATATGTTCGGTTGATTGGTAGTCAAGAGGCAATGCATCCGACTGGGATGCAAGAGCTCCCGGATTCGATTCCCATCTCAAGCAATAATTTTTATGTTAACTGTTTTGTTATGTTGTCGTTGTGTTTTTACTTATTTGTCACATTATTCGTTATGACTTTTTGCAATTACTTTCGCAATGTTTATTCATTTAGTATACTTTACCTCCTGCAAAATGAGTGACCAAGTATAGTATCAACACGGTATTATTCTTTCAAATATACACGCATATCATGTTTAACCAGACATAATTAAGTTTTTTTACATGAAATTTACTTTTTTTACATTTGAACCATTTAAAATTCTTTAAACATTAAAAGATCTTTATATGTTCAATGGTATGAAACGGGAAATCATTTCTTACCGAATTATCTAATTGACTAAACATTTTGATTTTTAAAATCTTTTTTATAAAGTCAATGAAGCAAAATTGGTATAACGCGACTCGGTGATTAGGCCTTAAATGTCATAACTCTAAATAATATAAAGTTTATAAAACTTCTACTTACCTGAAAATTTGTAAATCCATAACAATGTTCTCAATACCTTAATAACTGCTGCTATACGATCTTACATAATTAAATGACGAGTGCATGCACTGAAAAAAGGCAAAAAGTATATCTAATAGCAATGCCATTATTTTGTCTGCCCATCGTTTAACGACTTTTATTTCCAAACATATATTTACATGTAGCAACAAACATCTATTTACATGAAGCACTTAACATTTGTATAATGTTTGATCAGTGGTTTCTGAGTCTGTATGTCATTAACTGAGTGTACTTTCTAAAACTCAGTTGTACGAGCACGTCTTAGTGGAATGGTGATCAATGGGACCATCATCCAAGACGGAAGTGAGATCCAGCTGTACAGGGATCCATCGGCCATAACAAGTTGTTGGGGACTGTATATAATAGAAGGAACGAGCGTCTGTAGTGATGTTATAACACTTGCAATCACGAGCACCCCATTAGTTCGATTTGTCAAGATTTCAACAACCGATTACCTAAATCTTTGTGAGGTGCAAGTTTGTGCAGGTAAACAATTATATAAAACAGTTTTATTAAAATTTTCAGGTTATGGATAAGTATATTTAAATTACTTGTATGCATAATTTTTATAGATAAACTATCGAGGTAATTGATAACATCAATATTTAGTCTTACTATATGGATGTTTTGAAATGCAAACTTACAAGACGGTTTTTTATACATTATTTCGCTTTCCATTTAGAGGTATGTGATCCACCATCTGTTCAAAACGGTTATCTCACGGACACAGACAAGACTTTATATAAGTATGGCGATAAAGTAACAATCATCTGCAACCCAGGATACGTTGCGTTTAACTCAGACGCGACATGTATGTCAGACAGAACATGGTCTCCTGTACCTTCCTGTACCTACGTGTCCTGTCAGTTGCCGTCTATCACAAACGGATACTACACCAAGAATGCTATAAGGGTAACGACTACACAGTCATACGGCGACGTGATCAATCCAGTCTGTGTGGACGTCGGCTTTACCCCATCGCCTTCAACGCCGAGGACGTGTCAGGCCAATGGACAATGGTCAGGACAGGAGCCAACGTGTGCACCGCAAATAACGTGTACTAGTTTACCTGAAATAACAAATGGCCAGTATGATGATGGTGGTACTGGGCAACCATTATACTATTACAATCATGCAATAACACCCATTTGTAACAATGGATATTATATAGATGGTCCAACTGAGACACGTAGATGCATTGCAAATAACACGTGGAGCGGAAATGATGTGGATTGCTTACGCATAATCTGTTCTCCCCCTAACCCAACAATAAATGGACAGTACAATGAAAGCCAACAAACCTATGATTATGGAAGCGTTCTTGCACTATCATGTGACATCGGCTATTATGTTTCAAACAATGCGGGCACGAATCGAAAATGCGAAGCAAAAGACACTTGGAGTGGTTATGATCCTGTATGTCAACGTATTACTTGTTCCCCACCAAACCCGATAATCCATGGACAATACGATAGGAGCCAAGCAATTTACGATTTTGAAAGTATAATAACTCCAATTTGCAAAAAGGGTTTTAAAATGTTAAACAATGTTATCGAACGCGTTTGTGAAGGTATAAACAAATGGAGTGGCGATGAGCCACAGTGTACACTTGTTACGTGTAATAAGCCCGCGTCCTTTGGGAATGGATGGCTGACTCCCAATCAACAACAATACGACTATAACACCACAATAGAACTCAGTTGCCATGATGGGTATGAAGTTAAGGACGGAACACCGCGCCGAACATGCTTTGAGGACGGCAGCTGGGGTGACCTGCCCCTGCAGTGTATCAAGATTATCTGTAACGACACAAGTTATGTTAAGCATCAATCAATCAACGAATATCCCAGAATTTCCTTCGGCGAAGTCGGGAATGTCACTTATAACTATTCGTTCTTCCACCTAAAGGATGGTTCTACTGAGGTGAATTGCTCTGCGAATAGAGCCTTCTTATGGAAAACAACTCCAGACTTTGGTTGGTGATACGTCTTGATCACATTTTTATAAATGATATGTTATTAACCTAGGATTATAACATGACACGATGTATTGTTTGTGAGTTCTTAAATATTATCATTAAAGACAAATCTGTGTAATACTGAAACTGTGACTAACTTACTGTTTAAAAAGTTTGATTGATATGTGTCTCGATTATTTTTCTCAGATGTATTTAATATTTTGTTAAATATTTTATAAAAATGATAATACGTTAACGTGTATTTTAGTTCCTGTTTGCCCTGTACCACAAATCGACAACGGCCAGAGCAACTCCAGTAATTGCATCACGTCAGACAGATGTCAAGTTGGTACAACCCTCCAATACTCTTGTGAATCAGGTTTTGTCCTATTATCGCCGACAACAAAGTGCCTCGAGGACCATGCGTGGAGTAACTCACCGACATGCGGTGAATATTTTTACTACGTTGCCTTATCCCAATCAGCAAACATGATCCGCCATTAATGACAAATATAGGATGGTCACTTCAATACAAGAATGTGTCCAATACTTACATTTTAGATCTCATTGACGAATTATTGACAGTGTAAAACAGTAACGTTAAACTGTCCTCTAACAACACAGATAAGTTTCTATACTTTAAGTTTTAATTTACAAACAAATGATACCAACATCTAAACACCGCTTCCACACGCCTATTGGTATTATATTGATATAAGATACCAAAGCCAGTATTATTGGGTTATACATGTAAATGTATACGAAATTATTGCCAATACAGTCACACGTGTTAAAATAATGGTTGTTATTTAGCATATATGTATATTTGTTTTTATTATCAAAGATCCAGAGCAGATGTCGCCAAACACCCAGACCATAGCAATGGCAGCTGGCGTCGGTGGAGGGGTCGGAGTTATAGTTGTAATCAGCGTCATCGTCTTTATTGTTGTCCGGTAACGATACTAAATACGCTATTGTTTTCAGTGTATTAATTCATTGCACATACAGTTTAACCCTTGGTATAGTTTGCCTATACAATTAGCGTCTGCGTGTTTATATGTTGGTGTTGTTCTTTGCAATTAGTTTATTAAAGTAAATGAAATTATATTAAAGGCTTACAGGTTCTTTCATATGTTTATTGATAAATTGTTTCAACATGTGCTTAATTATTATTCTGACATCAGTCAAACTTCTAAAAAACTGTTTGCTGTAGTCGCAGAAAAGCTACCAGAAAAGCAACGCGATATGAACAATCCTCGCCAATGGCTGAACAACCGGTATCTCATTATTCTGACTTACATGAAATAGAGCCCGACGATGACATTGCCCAACCAACAGGTAATCATTTCTCTATTACATGCAAACATAATTGCGGCGCTGGTACGACATAGCGCCTTTTTTAAACGTTATCTACTTCAGTCATAAAATAAATTGAAGAAATTTTCAACGAAAGAATGTTGTAAACGATGTGGATATGTCAAGTTAAAGGGCACCATGACAAAATGGCCCGTACAGAAATACTTACACAAAGATGCATATAATCTTAATTTAAACGTGTTTCACAAAATAAAATTCATTATAAAACACTGGGCATTGTACCAGGTGAGTATAAATATCAACAATGAAGCCATAACGCATATTCAATTCGATACAAATTTCCACTTTATAACGTTTGTGTGTGCATACTTTCGGGTTGACACCATCGCAAAAACCGGTTGAGTGACCCTAATTTAAAACAACTTCATTATCGTCATGCATGGATTGTTGACATAATTTGCTAGGGTTAAACAGGTGTGTACTTCTCAGTCAGTACCAAGTTATTATTTGATCAGTTCTAAATGTTCACCGAATGCTTCAAAACACGTTGAACTGATTCAAATAACACATACACATTTATATAAGGGGCAACACAATAATTAACAATCATTTTCCTTTAAATAATACTTTAGAATCTTTACATTAAACACCAATCGTGAACGCAAAATTAGACATAGTTAAAACGTATAAATAATACTGATACTGTGCAAAAGTAAAGAAAGTTCAGCAAATCAATTGTGTACTTGCCACATAGGCTGTTCGACTTCGATTTGCTTTTCAGGAAACACGTATTCAAATGTATTTCCGAGTACTTCCAAAGATGACACAACCGACCGGTGTTATTACAACTTTGACGACAGCAAGAAAAAGCTGCCAGATACAGCCATATTAGTAGACGACTTACCAGATGTTGTTCTGCAACCTGAGTTTAGACAAGAGCTAGATAAACAGTTTGAGGTTAGTCTTACAAACAAATCGATTTTGAATGAACTATTATAAAATTAGAGTGTTGAAATAAAACGCTTTAATGGTGTGTCCCTTATTCAATAACATCACTCGAAGTTCGTCCTTGATTGGGTACCTGGCGTTTATTTATGATGTTTTTTTGTATTCTGTTAGATAAATTATCCAAAACTAAGACGTCAACTGTTTGTGTCTATTTATGAATTACATTTTAAAGAAACTCCCACAAGGCCTTACCAAGCCACACGTCGATGCTTTGAGACCTCGGAACAGAGAGCTGAACAGATACAAGAAAATGTACCCATGTAAGTCGAGCCTCGTGTTATAAACTAATTTTAGTAAATAACCTTTCGCCTATAAAACATGTGTTTTTAGATATTTCAAGCGTACATTCAATTTCGAAGTGCATATGTTTAATATCATACACAGATGATGCAACCCGCGTTGTCCTGGAGACCGATGACAACAATCCGGGAGATTACATTAACGCCAGCTTTATAAATGTATGCACAGTTAGTAGAATATGAAAAATTACCTTTTTATCTTAAAACAACGATAAATTGTTTAATGAAAATGTATGCTCTACCTCGTTATTGATTAATAACGACAACTTTTATATATAAAGTCCGTAAAACATTATGTTTCTCTTTTTATGATATTAACAGCCGTTTATTAAATGTGTTTACGCTTTTGATAATTATGAAATTTGTAAAAAAATGTATTTGGTGTTTTTTCTGTTTTAGAGCTTTGCTAAACCAAAAGCATTCATTGCGGCAGCAGGTTTAAATAGTTTACTTATTAATTTTAAGCATCATTCTACGAATTACTACAAATTATTAAATTTTCAAATCAGCATAATTTTTTAAAAGTTAGATTATAAAAAGTAGTAAAACGGAATTTAATGTGTAACTTTAAAAATTAGTAACAGTTTAATTGTACACTTACATCAACTCAATACACAAAAACATTTAGTTGTTAATGTCCAAAACAATTAAAATACTAGGCACTATTGAGCTGACGCTGGATGACTTCTGGCGAATGGTGTGGCAGCAGCGTGCAGCCAAGATTGTCATGTTGACTAACTTGGACGAAGGAAAAACGGTATACTGAAAATTAATGGACATTATACAAAGTTTAAGATTTTTTGTCTGTACGCATAGGCGATGTCTTATACCCATTACTTAGTAAGCTATTTAGCTTCATGCACGATTTGACGATATGGTATTTTATGGTCAGAATGTTATCAATTTTGAAGATATCCCAGAGGACTGATGTTATTATGGAACACAATAATAATTTTGATATGTGAATTATAAGCAAGCTAACCCAGCTTGGCCATTATAAATCCATAATAATGTTCCTGTATTTTCATGCGCGATAGATTTGAATGTGTTCCGCATACAATTCAATCTGCACTTACCTAATTAAACGAAAAAGCCATCAACTAATTTTACGAGGATTGTCACAACAATCACTTTATTACAAATATTTGTCGTTTACCTTAAAATCTGCTTTTTGTATTAACCGGACAATATGTAGTTCATTTGAATGACGAAGAAAGTTTAATTTTTGAAAATCCTATAGAAAGTATTGCAGTGGAAGAAGTGAACGTTACATTAAAACAATTGTCGCCTTTGTTAATTGAAATCAAATTTGAGTAACAATATCATAAATTAAAGCAATCATGTTTGTAAAACGAATTAACTACACGTATAGTGTGTATACACTTAAATTGATTCGATAACGTTGAGTAAAATGCACAGTTTAAATATCAATGTTTATTTTAAAAGATCAAGTGTGTCAAGTACTGGCCAGAAGAAGGATCTATGACGTTTGGTGATATCGTCGTATCAATAGAGAAGGCAGAACCGTTTTCCGACTTCATCATACGAACATTTACTATCTCTAAGGTACGATTATTGTTTAAAATATTTATCCCATTTATAGAACTATAAAGTTATGTATGGTAACAATCTTATACTATATAATTCCATATTTCCCTTAATTATAAATAGGAAAACGCCTTTAATGTAAACGTTTAATTTCCTCTGCATGATTGAAAGAACGCATTTTGGTTTTCGTAAATAAATCTTGCATTTCACGTCTTTATCCACCGAAACAATTCGGTTTGATTGCCTGATTTAGGGTCGGGAAAAGCCACGACAGGTTATCCAATTCCACTTTACCGCCTGGCCTGATAAGGGAGTCCCTAGTTTTGCGTCATCCTTGGTACAGTTTCGCCACAAGGTGAATACAACACGCGTCAGAGAGACTGGTCCGGTCATTGTCCATTGCAGGTAAACGAGATAATGAATGATGTTTTATCATGTAATAAGATAACCGCTATTTGTTTACGTTTCTAAGTTGCATGGTATGTATGTCAAATAATTTATGTCATTTATCACAGTATAATTTGGGAAATTTTTCTAGCGCTGGCATCGGAAGAACAGGGACGTTCATTGCTTTGGACATCTTGACAGAGCAAGGTGAAGAACTTGGTTTTGTCGACCCATTCGGCTGTGTCAACACGCTTAGAAATCAGAGAGTCAGCATGGTTCAAACAAAGGTATGATTTCTGTAATTATACTACATTTAAACGATTAAATCATCAGCACAGCATGCCAATACAGCTTTTCATTGTTTACATGTTAGTTGTATTATGTTATTGTAGTAATTTAAAAACATAAAAAAACAAAAGAAAGATGATAAATAAATATGTATGTCTGTGATGTAGGACCAGTACCATTTCCTGCATATGGCGCTGATAGAATCTCTGATGTTGTCATCATCCGCCATGCCCTCCTCAAAGTTTCTTGCCGCATACGACGAACTGTTGTCGTACGACGAAAGAAACCGATGTCTTGGAATAAAACGGGAATTCGATGTTTGTCTTTTTTTGCTTTCACAATTTATTATTATAAGTCAAGTCATTTGC
>Ga0224511_10005358_pt1 | contig 10038 bp, 6 predicted proteins | sample SF_May12_sed_USG_2_FD_169988 | JGI IMG/M metagenome (GOLD analysis project Ga0224511, IMG submission 169988) | Sediment microbial communities from San Francisco Bay, California, United States - SF_May12_sed_USGS_8_1 | ecosystem: Environmental > Aquatic > Marine > Sediment | place: USA... | reverse complement strand
AACATTATGATTGTTCAACAAACATGCGCGATCTTAGACGACTGTCAGCGATTGCATTATCGATAACTAATTTTGCGTTCGTATTCGATAGATAATATATTCTTGCATAAAGGTCAAGTCGGGGTTATTGTACGCATGCTATAGCATTTAACAATACGAAAATCATTAGTGGTTTTTTAAATATTAAATCTGTGTTTTTTCCTTTAAAACAAGTGTGCTCACGTTCATGCTCAAACATATACGCATGATGTATGTGCACATACGTAACTTTGGTGAACGGCAATAGCCACGTTGAAGCTGCTTATTGTTTGCTTTTGCTTAAACGGAATTCAGAAACAAATAAAGAAAACACTGGAATAATAATATTTATTTAAAAAATAAACACATGTATGCACATTTTGCGCATGACGCATAGCGACTCCCCCTAAAACGCTGCTTAAAATAAAAATACAATTTCTCAAGAACTATTACATGTATTTCATTTACCCCTTCAGACTTCGGCGGACTGGGTTATATAGTTGATATAATTTATTTGATATTTGATTAGTTTTGGCATTTTTATCCTATTTTCAAACTTTAAATGTACATGTTTGTTATATGTTGTAAATAATGTCGTTTTTAATTCAAATATGACCTTAAGCAGCTTTAAGTAGTTTGTCGTTGAACAAATATTGAAAGACGGCGCAAATATGAGCCCAATCAAACTGTACTGCTAGGTACATGTAACTATACCTTTTTAAGTTGCCTGAGACTTGTGCTTGGTGAAGACGTAGGGTAGCCATTATATAGAATGTATTACTTTATATAATAACAATTTCAACAATTATGATATTTTAATTAGGAAAAAGATTTTGGTTTAGCCTTCTCTGTCGTCAGTTAGAGCACAGTTGCGAGTTCAGTCGCGTACGTTTTAGCACGAAGGCCGTAGGTCTGAGTGCTAAAGGGCTAGGTTCACTAACTATCAATTTCTGCCCTGCCATTTTTGAGTATTTTTTTTACAAAGAGCTTCAACATATTACAATGGTTACAAAATATAACTTATTTACTGTAAATATATGGATTTTTACAACTCTAAAAAGCATCCTGTATACAAAAATATGTGACTTATAGCTACGCACTTATGTCAAAATAGCCATTTTTTGCCTTTTTACGACGTTTTTGCTTAAAATTAAATAAGAAGAACCAAAAGAGACACAAAATCCTTTTCAGGGAATGATTGTATAGACAAAATAAAGATAATTACAACATATGGCGGTGTCTCTATTGGTTCTTCATGGTTAACGAAATCTTTAATTGATGTTTTTTAGACAAAAACGTCGTAAAAATGCAAGAATTGGGCTATTTTGACAATAGTGCATAGCTAAAAGTCAAGTATTTTTGGATACAAGCTGCCTTTTGGAGTTTTAAATATCCATTTATTTACAGTAAATAAGTTATATTTTGTTATCATTGAAACATTTTGATGCTCTTTGTAAAATGATTTTTTCAAAGTTGGCAGGGCAGAAATTGATAGTTAGTGAACGCGAATTTTACTTCTACCGCAAATAAACATAATGCAGCTGTTTTGACAGATTCTCAGGACGTTCTTCGGTATTTTAAGAGACGAATATGGTGCAATATCGATTAGATCTTCTAAAAATCTTAACGCAGGTGGATATGAAGTGTTCAAATACAGTTAAAACGTACTTAAAGTGTCAAGATTACAGAATTATATTTTTTTACTCATTTTTATATCGATTTACAGGTCACGACTGGTGGTATTGAACCATTTCTACGAAAAATAGATTATCAAAGCATAGTTGTATTTTTAAACATGTTGTTTTAACAATATTACCATGCGCAAAATCCTTATCATTTTGAAATATTGGACTTGGATTTTGCAAATAATATAAGGTACGTCGTTGTTTACGTTTTACATTTTGGGGAGAAAATCTGAAGAGCGTAAATAGTTCGGTAAATAGTTCGGTTCGCACACAACTTTGTTTTATTGAGTATTAAACACGGTTTGGATTTTTATTTGTTTATAGAGAAAAACCTGATCGTGTAAGAATTCAAGACACATTTCATTATTATGTTAATGTTTGTTTCAATTTTCGATTAATTTTCTGAATTTTTAGCAGAAGTCCAATTACAAATAAAACATTAAATTATTTGGTCGAATATCAAGACTTCACAAGAAAACCCCTCGATTTATTCCGCTACCCAAAGTCCAGTCTCACACTCCGTCTTTTCTCGCACAAGTTCCTTGATGCTTGAAATGTAGAATGTAAACCAATCTGATCGCAAGATGTATCATATTTTAGGGTGGTGATAAAGATTTCAGAATTTTGTTACATTCTTTCGCGATGCTAACCCTTAGAAAAAAATATATAAATTGGATTTTGTACTTTAGACATTTAAATAGTAATAAACATAATCTATGTTTAACCTTTGATATTTCATAATTTGTCCACACATAACCAGTGAAATACATGTATTCCCTATTATACATCTTGTCTGCTGGGTTACTTTCTTTTTGTGTATCTACATATTTGTGTTACTTTCATGGCAAATGCAATTATGCATTATGTATAAATGATCTATAAAACGAGATTCCGTTGTTCGTGAATATATGATATTTCCACGTTCATAATGACAGCTTATCTGTCCTTTCTTTTCTCAACAAAATATAGTGATAAGGACAGTTTTGAAACTAAGCAAAAAGAACGATATAGGGATATTAAAAATTGTGAATGACATTTTCTGTATGAAAGACAAAACCATTTGTTTAAATATCTTTCATGGTTTACTTAAATTTAAATCGCTACATCATAAGACATTTTAAGTTGTTTGACTAAAATTGCATTAATATTATGTCTGAAATAAATATATCATACATCAGTGCGTACGAATAGTCATTAAATGTACAATGCGTGTATGCAAATAACCTCTGAATGTTATTCAGATTGATCGTAATAATGTAACCTACCCAATTTATCCTAGTTAGAAGAGCATTTGACTAGATTTTCGAGAGTCTGCGGTTCCAGCCTAAACGGAAGCGCCTAACTATCTCACGGTTGGACAACATTGTAGGTACGTTTATCATTTGTATCTGATTTCTCCTCCAGGTTTTCTGCTGTAAAACGAGTTGATTACTCTCTGGAAGTCAGACATCTTATCTTTGGTAGTTTTAAGAATCTGTTGGATAAAAGCATAAAGAAGCAGACAAAATAAACAGTAGAAAGTTTAATGCCAAATTTGCCTAAATATGTTACACAAATATATCCATTTAATATAAATGGAAGAGATGTTCAAAGACAAACAGTGCTACAAGATTATTGTATTAATCCATACAAGTGTAACCGTGGATCACACTCCAATCAATTTCCTGGACATTCTCACGTTACGTCGTATTGCATTCCCAAGTCTTAGCACGGAAGAACTCTGAACACGTGTAAAGTGATCACATATACCTATAGGCTTAGCATCGACTTTTTCGTTTTTTTGAAACATGTTTGCGTTGTTCTTCATTTGTCGAGGAATGTCCTCTGTAGTAAAACGGGTCCATTCCTCGCGACAGCTCCTATAGTGGTGTATTGTGACGTGCTTCGGGAAGAAGTACCTAAACGAGAGTGTTCGACAAGATAATAAGTCACTCAACATAATTAAATCATTGTAACAAACACGTATGTAAGAATAATAGCAATAACAACAAAATATAACAAATATACGTAAAAATGTTTGTAAGGAAATTATCATGGTTTGTGTCATAATCGGTGTTTGAACGCACCTTGGTCTAGTATGTGTTCCGAAGTGCTTTTACCAGACCAATTGAGTTCGTACAATAATTATGTCATCACCATGAAGTTCATTTCTGATTTTTACACTCGTTTCATTTTAGATTAAATGTAAACTTGTAAATGGCAAAGCCGAAGTTGACGTAACGTCATTGTTGTAGTTGACTTTAGTTACGTGTTTGCGCCATTAACCCATTCGACCAATTACTATTTAATAACTTATTAACATGATTGAAGAAGTATTCCAAAGAAACTGCATTTAATGTGTAATGCTCACATTAGGGGCAAATGCGTTCGACGTATGGAGTACAGGTGATGTGTAAGTATATAACTTATATTTCAAAATGCTATGCCTGTATCTTTTAGGTCAGAATTGTTTACATCTTACATTTTAACCATGTTTAAGCAGCGAAACCCACTCCAGTAAATATGAGAAACTGCCAAATATAGAGTTATTCATTAATGTAAAGACATTACAGATAAATGTATCTGTTGAAAATGTCTGGCCCGCAAATCCAGCTTTGTTTATTTACGTTTCGACCCATTGCGTCGAAAGAGTTTAAGGTATGACCTTCCTAATGGATTCACATATTTGCAACTAGGAAGAGATTTTATAAACCTTTTCTTATTTAAATATATGCCATTTTAAGACGATCCACCGCACAACTTTTCTCAATTTTTGGATTTTTGATTTTATAAACAAGATTGAAAATTTTCATTTTTTTCATATTTACATTGTAAGGGAGGTAATAAGGTGTAAAATTACTTCCCTTTAATTTAATTTAAGCAAATATAGGTAACTTGCATTTTAAAAAGAATTTTCTAAGGTTGAAAAGTAAAAGCATAATATATATCACATTTTAATGAAAAAAACTTGTTTATTTTTTGATAAAAAATACAAATGTGTATCCTTCATAGTCCATTAGGAAGGTCATACCTTAATAGCTTGACTACAATCGATACTCTCAGTTGACTCTGTGGTGCAGTGGTAACGCATCCGCTTTGGGTGCAAGAGGTCCCGGGTTCAATCCCCGGCTCCGGCAAGGGTTTTTATGTTTGATTTTTTGTTTTGTTGTTGTTGTGTTTTTACTTTTTGTCCAAAAAACACATTATTTCTAACAAAAGTTTGCAATTCCTGTTGCAAAGTTAATTTATTTAGTATATTAAACATATTGCAAGATTTATGACCGATTGTAAGGGTATAAATATAAGACCTAGCATCTTTAATTGTATAATTTCGGTATTGGCAAATAAGTACCGTAAGTAAATACTAGAATTGTTTAATGTCCGCACGAGGGGTAGCAGAAACATGTGTAATTTCTTATTTACTTATCTTTGCAGGTTTTTAATTGTTAGCGTAGTACAATGTTTATAACGTATGGTACCAAGTAAACGTACCTTTCATAAGGTTTGATTTCTTCCAATGAATGAGCATGGCATCTTCCTAGAATCACTCGATGGGGTAGAAACATATACTTCCGCCGGTCACTGAATGCGATCGTAGAATTTAAATACTCTTCTATGAATAGATCTGATTTTTCATTGGTTGGTTTCCATGACGTCAGGTGAATCGACGAGTTAAATGCAATACCGGCGAAGTTAGATGTCAGAAGACTTTTCTGAATAAAAACAAAAATATTTTGTATGAAGAACATACGTAAATGTTATTTCTTATTTTCATTCCCTTAAAACCTTTTTCTAAATAATAGTATTCTATTTTACAAATTTACAAATAACTTAAAGCTACCAGATCTTTGCATAAATTGTACAATCAATACTCGTACAAAACAACTTGTATACACAGTCTTGAGAAAAACAATGGCTATCTTTCAGTATGTACTGACTTCAGCTAGTGTGATCCAAGCGTTTCTGAGGTCTGCAACATCAGGTATAATAAACTCATCCGTGTCCGCATACATTGCGTATTTGTAGTCGGACATTCGTCCCTGGCAATCGGTGAGCGCTATCACAGCGTCGCTAAAGTCGGCTGGGTTTTTATCATAGAAGGTACGCGGGTTCACATCTACAAATAAGTCATTTTAATATCATTTTAAGATATTTTAATATTATAATTTTATATTTTAATATAATATTTTAGTATGATTCAATGTATGATTATTTCAGGTTATGGCTGTCAATTATTACTTTGTATAGTTGTTATATACTTTTGAAATTTCATTTATACATGTATAATAAAACAAATAAAAAGTTATTTGTATATTAACGCGTATTAAATCCGTACTGACAGCGCATAAAGTAACCCTGATATTGCGTTTGTGATAAAAAGAAATAAGTATTTATTTATTTCAATATTTTATACCAAGCTCTCTGGCAACAACTGTTTATAGTTTACCTAGCTCTGGTACATCAAAGTTGAGCGCACTAACGAGGCCCATCTTGCTGTAGTGTGCCAGCACTTTCGAGGCCCCGGTGTTCAGGTTATTTGTGTATATGAAAACCTTGCTTGCTCCAAGAAGTTTGGCAGTTTCCAGCCACTCAACCAGTCTGCTGGCGTTGACAGCGCCATAGGCCACCTTTCCACAAACTGCCAAACCCGGGAACTAAAATGAGAATAATGTTAATAAATGATAATACATGTTTGTTTTATGTTTATATTGTCGCTGGCTAGTTAACTTGAAGGTATTTATGTGGTAGTTAAAATAGTTCCTCTCTAAGTATAGATGTAGTTACATTGTGTTAATGCATTTAAGAATTACTTTTGTGCTTATATCAAGGCTGATTGTTTTGGTCGTATGTTATGTATAAACGCGCAAGATAGATACTATCAAAACTTCACATGTATTCTCGTCGACCGCTTGATCTGTATTTTATTGGTTAATGCTTGCTTAAATAATGTAAAGCTTTCGTCTTTCAATAATTCCGACCGTATTTTTCAAGAAATGGAAAATATTTAAATTTTAGATTTTTTTATTGTCCACCGTATGAAAATTGTGCAGAATCTTACAAAACGAAACAAACTGAGTATGAAACTATATTTTACATTAAACGGATGCAAAGAACGCTCTCCGTGACTTTGACTTTCCCGGCAGTTTGTTACCGACAGACTGGGGCGAGCCGGGACGCTTCGTGTAGAAACGCGAGTGCGTTCCTATATTCCTTGCAATGCTACGGACCAGACCCGTTTGGGGCAAAAATTAATCACGGCCTTAGTGTTAGCCGGTGGCATTAGGCGAGCCACGGAATTAGGCAGAAAAAGTCCCGGTGCTACACGTTGGTAAATAAATGGTTAAGGAAATTTCTGTAGCAACTCGAGATGTCATTTTTAGTACAGAATGTAAGTAACAAGCCAATGCAAACAAACAGCACATAGAGAGGGAGGCTATGGATGGGTATTGACGTAAGCAACGATACCTCTCATTTTCCCTTTTCAGTCTCAGAAAAAATATTGAGAATACTACAAATTACATGGGTTGAACTTCACCTTAAAGAGGAGCTGTCTGATTCTTTCACTAATTACAATTATGTAGGAAACACAAAAGTAAGTGTATCGATTAAAAAACTTATGCCAACAAATGCACATAAGCGAGATATTTCTAACTGAAATATTATAATCATTCTCAGTGTTTTAATAGGGGCAGGTGATCCAGAATTACTCAGTACAATCTGCCTGTTGAGTGCAACAATTTAAATTTAGAGTCCGACCAATCAGAACCCGTCGGTCATTTCTTCGGAAAACGACACTCTAAACGTAAAGACCGTAAACTTCCGAGAGTGGGCTACACCACACCATCTAATCTGCAATAACCGAGATTTATGGGCAATCAACAATTTATTCGGTACTTATCGTGATTACATTTTTTGGCGTATTTTTGCAATATGTTTCGGTATTCTGTTATAATTTCATACTTTTTGAGGATTAAATACTACTTGATATTAAAATATTTAATAAATAGCCGATAAATAGCTGATAAAAAGAGCAGACAATGCCCCTTTAAATAAATCTTTAAAATACAATCATGGTTTAAATACGTCTTTCTAAGTTGAATCGGCGCCCATCGGCTTATCGTTGCCTCATCGTTACTTTACCGGCATTTACCGGTTGCTACCGTGCCAACCCGTAGATCGACAGGAGAATCGGATCATGCCGAAATAGCCACGGTGATGCCCTGGAATAAACAGGCGTTGTTTCGCCCCCGGTGCGTCTCGGTTGTTTATAAAACTTAAAGACCACCGGGGAATTTCCCGGTGATCACCAGTTAAACACGATTACTCCCAAATCAATCCGGTGCAAACGGGACCACACCGTAGCGACGCCGGACTAAAAACCGGGACAGTGTGAACGAAGCGTTATGGGAGTATGATTCACTTCTTAATTATAGTTAAACAGTAAGATGTTAACAATTTGGGTCAAAAGATACGGGTATAGAATCTTTAAATAAAATATTTAGACATACTTTACCACACCTTATTGAACTGTATGTGATGTACTGGTATATATGCATGAAGATCCCTCGGACAAGTTGTACTGTTAAACGTTAACGTGACTGCAAGGATATCTGATGCACGTAGTGACGTCCTGCACTTAGCGTGGAAGGCGCTAAGATGCGACGATTGTTTACTTCTACTCTACAAAAAATGTGTAAAAATCGGTAACAATTACAAAACAGATTAGTTACTTCCAGTCATCCGATTCAACGTTAATTAAACTCAACGATATCTGACAGTGTCTTTGTTTGGACAAGCACAATATAAAATATTGTAAGCCAATGATGAACAATTGCATTATTTGTTAACTTGCTTTCTTTGTGAACTCAAAGGCAATGGAATGTCTTTAAGAAACCACTGCAACAATGTACCCACAACACACTCTTATATTTGACTGTGAATGGAAAACGTTCCTTTTATATCAATGGTAAACTATCGTTAGCTACAGTTAATGATTTTACACTAACAAATGTTATATACGTTATACATACCTGCATTCCACCGTAGTTGACATGTTTTTGATTCAGTCGCATCGCATGTACTCCGCCATCTTGCGTTTTCAGACAACACGTGAACTGCTCCGCCATGGAAGTACTTATCGCGCGTATGTACACCTTCCATGCCACAACAGTCACCACTGTTTTGTCTGAAATATTTCCTTCTGCAAAGTGCAAACTCATAAATTTAGGCATTGTATGTATTTTATTGTAAAACATATGAGAAAAAGGAAAATTCTAGGGAACATAGCTTGCGTGAAGAAAATAGCAGCCGCGGTTTTGTTGAAGCTGTTCATGAATAGTAATGAACGAAACCACACTACTAACCCCCAACAACATGAACAAGAGACGGGCCATCAAACATACACTATCAAATTTATGATGAAACAAATAAACCTTTAAAATATATGTTCATAAATCAAGTATTAAACACATGTTTTTCTGTTTGTGCGTTTTTAATACTGGAATATCCTGTAACGTGCTCACATTATTAAATTCCCAGAAATATGTTTCAAAAGCTGTAAAGAGGACTTTGATACCTATCGTAGCTATACAAGTCGATTAACATTCTCAAATGTCTAATATGCTCGGTCTATAAAGGTATAATGTTCCCATGCATAAGCATCGATTACGTATTGGCCTCTTCTCACTAGTGCTGTCATTTATGCGCCATCTAGCGTATAATGATATCGATGATATCGATATATATAGAAATAAAATAATCGCCGATAGATCGAAATTTCGATATATCGGCATATCGATGAAAAATAGCTTCCAGTTGGTTTTTTTCTTTAAAAACACTTTAGAATGCACATTATATGTATATTTTATTTCAATTCTATACCTTCCTTTTAAATAATTCTTGAAAAAAAACCTTAAAAATGGTACAAAACGGTAAGTGCATTTTTGCATGTTTTAAGCATTTTCTTTAAAAACGCAAATGTTGTGCAATAGCGTTTGACATATTCGTTTAATAAATCGAAACAGCAAGCCAAATTGTCAAGAGATAGAGAAAGTATGGATGACTTTATTGTTGTTATTGTGCATTTTTAACATTTCTTTACTTTATGCTATACATTTAGTCGAGAACCTGTGTTGGCAAATGTCAATACAAACAATATAATACTTTGGATAGTATACAGGTTAAACAGTTTGTTAAAGAGACTACTTATCAATTTATCTAATGGTTACTTTACAAAAGAATGCTTGCGTTAACTGTACCAATGATTTGAGGGGGGACCTTTAATGTCTCCTCGTTCACACAATGTTCGACTATCTAACGTAACGTCATTTTACTGCCCAGAATGTCGTATTGGGCA
>Ga0224511_10005357_pt1 | contig 10039 bp, 4 predicted proteins | sample SF_May12_sed_USG_2_FD_169988 | JGI IMG/M metagenome (GOLD analysis project Ga0224511, IMG submission 169988) | Sediment microbial communities from San Francisco Bay, California, United States - SF_May12_sed_USGS_8_1 | ecosystem: Environmental > Aquatic > Marine > Sediment | place: USA... | reverse complement strand
AACATTTTAACTTGACTTTAAGTTATCAAAGTCGAATCTGACTACATGTTGGCGATATAGTTGTACCAAAGTTAGAGTTAATCAACAAACTGCTTACAGTCTTTACAAATAGTGACAATACGCCTATAATGATACAAGAAACATGTCTCAATCATTACACGGTATTCAAAAAGGTTCACTATCAAATTACATCGCAACTCTACAAATTTTGAATGCCCTCCGGAAAACATAACAAGCTGGTTAAATATGGAAGCGACACTGGGGTTTATGTAAGTATTACGTTTCGGTTTTGTTTATTGATCGAGGTTTTATATCTAAAGCTACGATATATGCGCAGCTTTAAATGCACCCATTTTGTTAACGATGGTCATATCGAAGTATGGATGCCTCAAGATGCCTTGTTTAAGTGTTTCGTCCACACTCGTTAACATTTATTAGTTCAACCCTACAATACTCAACAGTTCCAAACAGACACTTAAAGTGCAGTCACACTACAGCGTATGGCATCAGCGTATGTCAGCTTGCGATTTTACGCTCCCATACATAGATATACGTTAGAGGCACGCAGATAATACGTCAGGTACGTTCCAAATACGCTGACACACGTGGAGGCTAAACTATTGTTTGGACATGTTCAAATATGTTAGCGTATGGGACGTACGTTACCCATACACTTACTATACGCAGGGCATAAGCTAAATACGCTATAAATACGCTGAATATAATTTTATACGCTAATGGTACGTTACTCAAACATTGGCATTAACGTGTTCAGTTTAGCGGAAAATATATAAATGGTATATTTTCCCCAGCTTTCATCAGCTAGACAGAGAAATCATACGTTCTATCCTATATTACATCACATAACCAAAACGTAAGGTCACACAATGTATGTACAACTAATGGCATTCTGTGACCTTTAGATTTTAGGTAAGTGGTAACATTTACACAAATGTTTAATTTTATTTCTTGGATGATAGTGATCAAATTGGTGTTACATTTTGTCGATAAAATGCTTTAAACTCATTTTCACTTATTATTCTAACATTGGCCACTCTGCCACGTACCTGTGATGATTTTCACAGGCAGATGACGTTTGTACTTAAAATTCTCTCTTTTTCACCCATTTCTGTTTAATTTTGCTTCTTTTTACTTTCCTGTCGTTTTGTTCACCTTCTAAGTGGCCTTGTTGGAGAGATTAAATGCATTGTTTCTTTCTTTTTCTTTTCCAAAAATGTTAAGAAAGTTTGAGGTTTGCTATAGCTTAAAGCTGGTTTAAACTCCCAATAAAAGTAGTTGACCGTACCAAGGCGGTAACTCAACATTTCTTGGAGAATTCGTTTAAGATATTATCAATAAAAAGAAAATAAAAATGCAAAATCCGAAACACACAAAAATATAGTTTGTCTAAATGTCTGTTGCGTCATGGTGCTGTAAGAGTTTTTGTGTCGTTCCTTGTGTTAGTTTTTGTACGGGCCATTTTGTCATGGTGCCCTTAAACATGACATATCTACATTGTTTACAACATTCTTTGTTTCAACATTACTTCAATTTATATTATTATTGTATGTACGACACTTCGACTTACACGTAGTATTGTATTTTCGACTTCTCGACTTACACATAATATTGTATGTACGACTTCTCGACTTATTATTGCATGTACGACTCCTCCGACTTACACGTTATATTGTTTGTACGACTCCTCGACGTACATGGAGTTTGTATGTACGATACCTCGACTTACACGTATTATTGCATGTACGACTCCTCGATTTATTATTGCATGTACGACTTCTCGACTTACATGTTAACATGTATGCACGATTCCTCGACTTACATATATCATTGCACGTACGACTACTCGACTTATTATTGCACTTACATTTATACATATATGCACGACTTCTCTACTTACATGTAGTTTGCATGTACGACTCCTCCACTTACTTGACAATTGTTTTATTGCATGAATGACCTCTTGGCGCATTATTGCGTTTTCCGGAATTTAAGCATGTACCACTCCTCGACTAACATTTATACATGTATGCACGACTCATCGACTTACATGTATTTGCATGTACGACTTCTCCACTTACATGACAATTGTTTTATTGCATGAACGACTCCTTGACGCATAATGGTGCTTTCCGGTATTAAAGCATGTACGTCTTATCGACTTACATGTATACTCTTTGTAGTTACCGTTATCAGTATATTCTGAGTAACATGTATTATATAGCAAACTTGCTTTGTTGACACCCATTCCCATTGAAATTTCGGATGACGGTGTTAAAATCACTAAATGTATTTTCGTACTCTTTTCTGTTGCTCTTTTGGGTTTTTTTAAAGTGAAAACATAATAATAATGCTAACACGACAAATGGTACAGCGGTACTTGTCTGTAACGTTGCTGCGCCACTTCAAGTGTAAACCCATTCCGTCATCCCAACATAAATGCCGGTACCTAGTACACAAGCGGATTCAGGGGGCGCCCCCTTCCCCCTAACGTCCGCGGACTTATGATTGCTGTATGCCCAAATGCTAAATTTCGCTCGCGACTTAAAAAACCCAACAAGTTTTATTGGGATATGGACAAACAATATGCTCGAAATAATTAAAAAATATATACTTCAATCGTTAACATTTTGAATGTTTTCCCGACAACCCCACCACACCCACTGTGTTGGCAAATTCACGCACCCGGTAGGATCACATTGTGGAACCGCCACTGTAGTCAGTAGACGCATCTCAAATAAACTATCTTGAAAGTGTTAAATAAACATAAGAAACAAATTAATTGAACATATGACTTGCAGTACATAGGTATATATTGAATCTTAATAATGCATTGATGGAAAACAAATCTGTCATTGTTAAAATGTCTTAAACCACTGGACAAATCCAGTCTGTGAATTAGTCTATAAGCCCGAAGCCCGATTCCAGTAAAAGGCCCGTCGGTCAATTAGATTTGTATACAAGGTAGCCCGACCGGTCGATTTAAATTTTGAAGTAAAATTCTAAATAAAGAAACAATTTAACACAAAAACTGATTTGGGAGTTATGTGGTCGTAAAAAACACAAGAAAGATTAAAATAATTTCAAGTCAACTAATTTGAATTGTATGAATTGTGACTACAACAAAAGGTTCGGGCTATTAAAATTTAATTTGGGCTATGGAACATTTAATTTAAATAGCACAAAGGGCTATGGTCTAAAAATAATTAACGCGCAGACTGCAAACCATATCAGGATAGATTGAGGAGATATTGTTTTATAATTGTCTATATACTTAAAACGTGTCGATATATCTCCATACTATTGTTCTGTCAAAAATCATGTCTTTAATAAATACAATCACATTGACGTTTAAGAATATCAGATTTCAAATTCAAACCAAAGTATTGATCTGAAACTGCTTAATGATCCTCCAAGCGTTTGGAACACAAAATAAACATCACATTTCAGTATGAATAGATTACAAGTGTATATCATTTGATATTTATAATAAGTTGCTCAAGTACAGTACGTTTTCTTCACAATTCCGTTGTAAAATAAGTTTTAGAGCTCTAGATTTATTCTTCACGAAAAAAGCATTGATATTAGAAGTTTCTTATGTACATGTATGGAAGCTTATTTCTAAACAATTAGTGCATGTTCAAGTGACAATGTAAGAATATATGACACTGATATGTACAAGATAAGCTTAAAACTGGACGTCAAAAATCGAATTGGGACTTTAAATTTTTTTATTCTTTGAACGTAATAAAAACTATAAAAGACTGATAAAGACCACTGTGTTCTAATTTCCTTTTAACAATAAGGCATACAATAGAAGGGTTGTCATAATTATAGTTTTGCTCATCCGGCCTATCGCTTTTTTTAAATTAAAGTTAATATAACATCAGTGTTTTATGGCATAGTTTATATATGTTTTCTAAATGTCTGTTGCGTCATGATGTTGTAAGAGTTTTTGTGTTGTCCCTTGTGCTAGTTTTTGTACGGGCCATTTTGTCATGGTGCCCTTAAACATGACATATCTATATACATTGTTTGCAACAATCATTGTTTGAACATCTCTTCAATTTATAATAGCATGTTTAATCTTAAAAGCCCCAAGTGAGTGCACATGAACTAATTTACTTCAGTTTAAAAATTATAATAATATTAAATATTAAATTACTAACCCACGTTTTGAAATACATTGTATGTCAGTTTGTAGTTTAATAATCAATAGGTAAGCAAGGGCGCCATTTAAAATAACCAATATTACAAGTTACAAATTGTCAAAAGAAAAAAAGAAAAAAAGAATCTCATCTAATATATTGTGATGTATAAGCTATGACTATTGGTTTGTTGAAAATCATTGAAAGCTAACACTTTGAAATAAAATACACTGATTATTTGTCAAAGCATTTCGCAAGTGTATCTGTGTTGGAACACATTCTTTTGTCTAACAAATACCTACTGTGGGAGGATTGTCAGCTTAACGCAATGAATGCCTTATTATAGTATCAACTGTGTTTGTGGAAATTTCAGCCCTCAAATAAATACATTACAAGATCAATTTAACTATATGAAAAGTTATTTAATGTCTGTGACAAGTGTGAGATGTATGGTTTGATATTGATGTAGTAAATTGGTGATTGCGTCGAAGACAAATTATCAAAAAAGAGCCTGTCTACATACTGGCGATATAATTGCACCTTAGTTAGACTTTATCAATAACTGCCGGCTTTAAATGTTTACATATTGTGACAATACGACTATAATGATACAATAACCACGTCTCAATTATTACAGATTTTTCAAAAGGTTCATTATTAAATTACACCACAATCTTACAATTGAATGAATATATTTTGAATGCGCATTGAATACATAGAGGGCTTATTATGGAAGCGACCAAGGGGTTAATGTAAATGTTAAGTGTCAAATTTGTTTAATTATCATGTTTTTATCTACAGCTACAATATGCGGCCACGACATTTAAAACACACATTTGTTTACAAAGTTCTTATTAAAGTGATCGATTTAAGATTTTATTTCTGTATATTTTGTCTAATACTGTATACAGTTTACCTTTCAACTACTCACTACTAATACGTGCAAAACCGCCACTTCAAGTGCAGTCACACTAAAGCGTATGACATCAGTGTATGCCAGCGTACGATCATACACTAGCATTCGCAGATATACTTTAGGGATACGAAAGGCATACGTCGTGTGCGTTCCAATTACGAAGGCATACGTCGGTGTACTTTGTTATACACAGAGGCGAACTTATTTCAGCGTATGCGAGCGTAAAATATATAGTGGGTTCTTTTCCCCCATATTTGTCAGTTGTAGACAGGGTGAAAAAGTTGCAGAATTTTGAAAACACGGAACAAAGAAAAAAAGCAAAATCGGCCAAGAACATTTTTTGCAGGCTTCCTTACACCAAGGAGTTCAGTTTGGTTATGAAGGTAATTAAGTTACAAAAATGGAAATGCATTTTTAAAAATATACATGCAATAACTTATTTACTCCGCACACTTCGGTATTAAAATAGTTGAATATCCGTAACGTGCTGCTGTTCTGCGTATTTTGTACTATAATGTTTGTTTGTTTTTCTCCGGGGACATTTGTTGTGGTTCCCCTACAGATTACAATACTCGATTATTTACTGAATGGTATACTATAGGATAACGGTGCAACATCATTAACTTGTTTATTGATGTGAAATTTGGATAATGTTTAATGGAGCAGATGGTGGGTGCGAGACTCAGTAAGGGTATCTAGAGTTACAATTTAGTCTTATTAATGTCCACAGTAAGAAGGTTGTGCTACTCATACGTTACTTACAGGTTCACATACGTTATGCACACATTGCTCATACGCTTGCATACGTTATGTACATGTATACGTTGTTCATACGCTCGCATACGTTATGCAAACGTTACTCATACGCTTGCCTACGCTACACACACAGTGATAAACGCTACACTGACAGACCGTCGTCAATAGCTTGGGTTTAAGGAAGAGATACAAAGCGAAAAGCCCAATGCTGCCCAAAATAGTCATTTTGTCATGTTGAAAAATTGGCAATGATATTAAATTGAAATATATGTTAAAATATGTTAAATATTGTGATGTTACCTCAAAAGTACCATTCTTTAGTAATATAACATTAAATGAATTGTTAATTAACCATTATTTAGCCAATGGATAATGAAGGTATTCCTATTTTGATGTCTATTTCACCACTTTGAAACAATGGATTTAACGTGGGCAAAAATAGCTCAAAATTGAATAGGAACGTTCCATTCACACTTAAGCTTAGAGTTTTAAAAGTAAAAGTAAGGTCGTGAACAAAGTTTTAAACCATACGCTGCAGGGTGACTGCACCTTAGGGTGTAAACGATTTTACAACTAACTGCTCGATATTAATGAAAAACAACTTAGGACGGTTGTAATGCATTTTTTGCCAATATGAAACAAAGATTTTGGTCCACATGCTTAAAAAGAAGTGCTTAGCATACATCGCATATATACATTAAATAGATGTTTAAAAAAGTTTGTTGTAACCAATGTAGAAATGTCATGTATAAGAGAACCATGACAAAATTGCCCGTACAAAAACAAACACAGAGCAACACAAAACACTAAGAACACCAAGACGCGACATATATCAGAAAAATCTACTTTTTGTGTTTTTCGGAGTTTTCTTTTATGTTTTATTTATAATCTTTGAAATGATTTCTCCAAGAAATGTTGAGTTACCGCCGTGGTACGGTCAATGACTTCATTGGGAGTTTAAACCAATTTTAGCTATAATAAACCTCACACTTTCTCAACGTTTTTTAGAAGAAAGTGAAATACATTTACTTTTTCCAACTATAATGTAAATTTAAGAGATGTTCAAACAATGTTGTAAACAATGTAGATATGTCATGTTTAAGGGCACCATGACAAGATGGCCCGTACAAAACCTAACACAAAAAACGATACAAAAACTCTTACAACATCATGACGCAACAGACATTTAGAAAAACTATATTTTTGTGTTTCTCGGATTATTCTTTTTTTTCTTTTCTTTTCTATTGATAATTTCTTAAACGAATTCTCCAAGAAATGTTGAGTTACCGCCTTGGTACGGTCGATGACTTTCATTGGGAGTTTAAACTAGTTTTAAGCTATAGCAAACACTTTCTCAAAATTTTTTGGAGAAGAAAAAGAAAGAAAAAATGCATTTAATCTCTCCAACCAGGCCACTTAGAAGGTGAACAGAACAATAGAACGGCCAATGTTAGAAAAACATCAATAGTAAAGTTATTATTTAAGCCATATCATCATTCACTTCCCTCATGACTAGGTTTCGAAAACGAAATTCATTATACAGTAAAAAAGTAACAGTCATGCAACTCTAGACAAAAAATATAAACAAAGAATAAAACTAATTAATGACTGCTTACGCTGCTTTTCGAAACCTGCCTGAATGGTGTTTTAAACGTTAAAGGAAGAAGTGAATTGAAACAAATTGAAAAAATGTAAAATCACGCGACAATAACAAAACCAATTAGAAAAGGGAAAACCTTCAGGAGCCACGGGCAATATGAAAACAATAACAAACAAGATGGCCGTCCTTACTCTTTCATAAATCAAAAATAAAGTTGAAAAAATGTAAGTAGTTTATTTTAGAAATAAAAGCTTTATATAAAATAATGGAAGGCTACATTTAAGATACCTAAGAGTGTTCTTATGTAAGGAATATTAAAGAATTTACAAAAGAATTGGTAGATTTGCCATTGTTTCACTGTTCAAAACTAAGGAGCATGTGTTTTTATGAATGTGCTTATTATATTTTCTGTTTAGAAAATCTTGAGTAATTAATGAAACAGTATGCTGCAAGGAAACACCATTAGTTTTATATTTTACTTTTTTAATATTTTTGAGAAAGTCCCCGTAAAAGTTTGGATGCGATATACCCCTTTCAATCAATGTTATCAAGGAAGAGTTAAACTGTTCTACTAAATCAAACTATTTGTTATCAAATTTGGCAAATGTTTATGATAGAAGAAACCCTGCTTTCAAAGTTTTCTAGAAATAATATAATTCCTATCATTACTATCTTCAACCTTGTTGCATACTCTTGCAAATCTGATGAGTTTAGATAGATATGTTCCATATGATGGAAAAAACTACACGTCACAAAATGTGAGCTAACCAAAGTAACACACTTATGTAGCAATTGGTCGCGCAATGACAACACATCAAAATGGTTAATTATAACATATGCCGTCCTCACCAACAAAATACGAACGTTCGTTAAACTTTAAGGCTTGACGCTGCAAATGTAGCAGTGGACGTCTTCATAAAAAACTGACAGATATGTGGACGCAATATTGCCATCCTGTGACTTGCAGTTTCTGGTCAGTTTTACAAATTACAGCCACTTTCCTTTATTTCTTGGATAATAGTGGCCAAAGTGTTGTTACATATAGACAAAAAATGCTTTAAAATTATCATGACTTATTGTCACATGTTGACCTATCAATGACATAATTGGAAACAGAAAATATTGAATACTAAGTGGCGGTTTCGGACTTTTGAGTAGTAAATCCTCCTAATAAACATATGAGAAGCTGCCAAATAAAATTAATTATGCATTTCATTTTTATTAGAAAAACGGCTTCGGCGTTGTTTATTGATAGTTCGACCTATTACGTATACATTACACAGTTAAACAGCTTCACTTTAAACGATACGTTTACTTTTTCTCGGTGGCCGAGAGGTAACGCTATTTGTTGTTGTGTTTTTACTTTTTTGTCCATTAAACACCTTATTTGTCATGACTTTCTCAATTTCGTTTGCATTATTAATTTATATACCTAACATACTGCAAAATGTGTAACCGATTATTAGGATATTAAAATACAAACCTAGCATATTTAAGTTGCACCGAAATGACCAATGTGACAATCAATAGCGCAACGGTTATAAATACTTAATATTCTTTTCAAATCTTACCCGATTTATCTGTTAATGTTGATTGGAAGAAAACTTTTTTAACGAATTCATTTTCTTTTTACAATTTTATGTCATGTTGAATAACATTACCGCAGATTGACATCAACAGAGTGTCGATATGGTTAAGTTAAAATATTAAGCTACTTACAGTTCAAAGCATGTCGGACAAACGATTGAGATGTCGATTGACCCGGCCTCATTGAATATCAGTTCTATTTCCTTTACACAGCTGGTAATCAAAACACAGAGTAAAAATGTGTCATTTTTCTTACATGTTTATAATTATAATTCAATGTCCTTTTAATTGACAAACAGTTCACATTTAAAGAATAGTCACTGCTTATGCACCCGCCATCGTTGGGTTCGCACGGCTTCTACGACGCAAATAGCGCACCATAGTTACGAGTGACGTCATACTATCCAATGTGTGCTTCCGGTTCAGTAGGTTATAACTTGAAAAAGGTTAAACATTTATATTTACACGTTAAGTTATTGTGCATTTTTGCAGAACGTGATTTAACAAATGCACATACGGATCATTTATACTGCATTTTAAAGATAAACAAGCTAAACACATTACCTGTTGACAAAGCTATTGCTTTACACTATAAACAAAGATTGGGCAATATTTGGGATTCCATAGGTTTGAAAAGTTTAATAATACTTTAGGTATCTTGATGATTTATGATCACTAGACCATACTTCATTTCAAACTTACATAACAGCTATTTACCCTAAAGAACTTATTCTTCTGCAGTCGAATAGTAGTGATAATTATGCTACGTTTTTAGACTTAGACATTCAAATCCATAATCTTCACTGTACAATTAAAATTTATGACAAGAGACATGTTTTTGATTTCGATATTGTCAACTTTCCTCACCTTGATGGGAATATTCCATCACGTCCATCGTATGGAACATATTTATCTCAACTCATCAGATTTGCAAGAGTATGCAACAAAGTTGAAGATTTTAATGATAGAAATTCTATTATTTCTAGAAAGCTTTTAAAGCAGGTTTTTCTCTAT
>Ga0224511_10005356_pt1 | contig 10040 bp, 2 predicted proteins | sample SF_May12_sed_USG_2_FD_169988 | JGI IMG/M metagenome (GOLD analysis project Ga0224511, IMG submission 169988) | Sediment microbial communities from San Francisco Bay, California, United States - SF_May12_sed_USGS_8_1 | ecosystem: Environmental > Aquatic > Marine > Sediment | place: USA... | reverse complement strand
GTAGATAGCAATGTAAAACACTACATGTGATTTCATATACTAGTACATTGCCTTTAATAAGAAAATATTTTCGAGAACAGCAAGATGAAATACAGTTCAAATGCGTTATATAACTATAAAACTAGAGCAGTAACCATTGCATTTAGTGCTTAAGGAAATGCTGTAGTCACCTTAAATCTGCAAAACTATATTATATTATAGTGTAAACGATATAAGGAAAACAATATCAAAGCATTCTGTCGTAAGAGTTTGAAATAAGGCGACTATTTTTAACCCTTTATAAAGCATATGGGACTATTCACCGCCGTTAGTGCATATTCGTGCCATGTTTGACCATTTGCGGCTAAGATAGCTGATAACACACCAACATATTGCTGACACGTATATGCTTTGAAAGTGGGCTTCATGAAAACATAACAATATTGCAACATTTTATCGTCAAAGATACAATTCACACAACATTTGTGACCATTTGCTGCCGTGAGTAACTTTATGGCTATTCCCGGTGCAAATTTACTACTTGCGGCTGTATACAAGGGCCAAGCATAAATAAATATACATTTTGTAATAAAATCAACTAAAATCGTGTTTACAATAAGGTTTGGTTAAATAAAAATATCAAGGCGTTTTATCATAAGACTGGGAAGTAAGGCGACCCTACCCCTCTTTTCGCCAGTGTGTGTTCGAGTCATGCTTAAATATACAGACTAAGATAGACCCATATTCAGGCTATTGTTTTTATAAATTATTTGCTAAATCTGATATGTTATGGGAACATAAATATATTGCAACGTTTAATCGTCCAAGATAATATTCCACATAATATTCCGATATTTGCCACAATTCGGAATAAGTTCACCATAGTTTTACTAATTGCGTTTTTTTCAACTTAACCCTAAACAAAATTGCACAAAATATAAGAAAGTTATGTAAATGATGTGATCACATTAATATTTAGCAATATTTTATTGCACTAGTTGAGGAAGAGTCAAATATTTATAGCCATAATTTGACTATTTTCAGCCTTTTTTCTTCAGTAAAACCCAAGTATAAAGCATAAAAATAAAAGCAAATGACAGATGTTCTAATGAATATGTCAAAACACAAGAATATTACCATATGTTTTGACAATTCTAAAAAAACAGGTGACTAGTAATTTTGTTGCCGCAAAAGCGCCTATACATGACTGTCCTTGATTATTCGTGACTATTCTGAGTTTAGTCAAACCTGTAGCAGATACGCGCTTCTATTAAAAATGATTATGCGTATCGGAAGCAAGATCTATTTTACAAAAATATGAGCCCCATTCTTGAATAAAAATTTTGAAGCGGGGGTCTAAAAACGAATGCGGCGGTGCCTGAGAAACAGAAAATCAACTTTTCGTGGCCTTAAATACAACAGTCTATGGTCATTCAGGTTGACGTTTACATGTATACGCGTCCGTCATCAGCGTCTTCAGACGTCATTCGCGTCCAGAAATTGAATAAAAAGTCGCTCTCATAACTGTTTAAAGACGTGTTCAGATGCGTCAACAAGTCGCCTTCCACGTCCTTCATCTGTGTCCGCTTTGAGTCGCTGACTGAGCGATTTTTGACGTACGCGGACAGAGGCGGATGGAAAAAACTGCCAACATGAATTCTAATTTTGATAGTAATTAGTAAACACATAACCGACTTTGTCTATGAGCATCCACATTGATATTACGACTTTCCCAATAAAACGGCGCTAGAACTAAAAAGAATACCTGGGTTTAAAGGTACACAAAAACGTGGTAGAATAGAAAATAAAGATATATACCAACTACCATTTTGCTGATAGCGGACGTGGAAGACGGACGCGTGCACATGTGAACACCTCCTTAAAGAGTATTTTATAGGCATCGTCGCTGCATAGTATGCAACCGAGCGTACTTCGAGAAACTTTAAACGTTCCAGGTCACATTTTGTTTTACTGTGATACTTTTTATTGTTAAACAAAATGATTATTCTTTTCAATGTTATATGTTTCGTTTATATCAACTAAAATGTACAAAAACGAATTCCGGGTTATCATCCCTCCTATTTCATCGGCAACATTTAATGTTATGTGCGCAGATTGCTTAGAGAAATAATTAAGTAATTTTAACGGAACAAGGTCCACGTCAGAATATAATAACATCAAAATCAATTATAATCATACACATTGACATTCTTAAATTACTTATTAAGAGATAACAATGAAATGTTTACTTTTTCGAAATTTATTTGCGTAGAGATACAACACTTAGATACATATATTATAGTATAGAAAATTTCAAAATTAAAAAGCATCTCATTCATTTTAACGCATAAAAGCAGTCCTCGAAACAACAGTATTCCTTTTTACTCCGAGTGTCGAACAGTGCTTGGCATACATTAGAATAAGAGCCGAATAAGCTAATTAAAGCAGTCACCGTGAAGTTATCGTATAATGTCATGTTGCCAATCTATGTTAGGCTGACAAGGGAATCCAAGCGGTTTGGACAAAGTTGTTCATGTTCAAAGTGACGAAAACAAAGATCCTCTATGATTCAATATATATATTTAAATGTTAAAGTATTCTAGTACATTGAAACAACTATAATTATAATGAACCCAACATGATTTTTATTGCCGTTGTAAGTGTCCGTGACCTTCTAAGCAGTAAACATGTATTTTTTTGTTTATCATATTTGACAAGTGATTAAGAATGTACTTGAAGTGCCTTATTTTGAATGAAAGCTGGCGATTCACATTCTCTATTGCTCGTCTTCATACGTCTTTAATTTATACATGCACAAATATAGACATTTTCTTATCTTTGAAAATTTTTGATAGATAAGTAGCACACTTAAATTGTTTCATTTTATTTGCTTAGCTACTCTTTATACTTTCTTAAGAGAATAACATATTCTGTACTGTCGATTTATTGACATATTCATTTTATAAAGCGCTGCAACAAACGCTCTCTTATCTTAGAAGTATGGGTTATATGTGTCGTACATTTTCGTGCTTTCTCCAATCCAAGTAAGACGCATTCTTGAGTGATACTTCAGAACACATTAAATATTGGCGTGCGTAATAAATTGTGATGTTAAATTTCCAAATCAACTTACTAAAACATTTGGGACCAAGGATAAGGGTTTCAAAATACATAAAATGGCGACGGAAATTGAGGTTGCTCTAAACGCAAATTGTCAAGCGCGAAAGTCTCAATTTATTGCAATCCAATGACGTGTTTCATCTAGAATTGCGAAGTTTTTGCGATGGGGCATTAATCAATGAAACTTAAGCTTTAGTGTAGATAGCAACGGGCATTGTTATTGGCAAAGGTTTTACGTATGATATGATTTTAAATTGTGGATGTAATCATTTTGTTTTTAATTTCTTATTTTAAATGTTATAAAGTATAGAAACAAGTTGCCTTTAAAGTTTGTCCTTCTTTGTATACTTTAGGAAACATGTGCATTTTCACATAAATACGAGGGCTGTTCAATATATAATGTGACTGTGCACATAGCTTAAATCTTTAAGAGTACAATGACACAAGTATTATAAACATTAAGATCAATCATTTTTGTAGTAGACCTCCAAATATAAGACAGTTTCATCAAACGGTTATGAAATGGCAGCCATGGCAACGTGACCATGTTGCCGTTATTGGCCCCTCACTTTTTGACGTCACGACATTATTTAAACAGTCATCATAAACACAGATCTCAAAATGAATATTAAAACATTAATGTCGCTTTTAGTTGTTTGTTAAAATAATGCAAATTTGTTCTTTAAACAGTCTTAACATTAAATATACAAGTTATTGTATTAAAACTCAAGTCCCGGCTACAGTTATCTATTCAAAAATGCACCTTAGTTAACTATAAAACTACTAACGCCTGTATGACGTCTTATTTCTCTTACATTACTCTGTAATTTCTATTTCGCTAATATGTGTATGAACAAAGTTTTAAATAATATATTGAGCATTTTATGCTTTGAAAATATGTTATAGTTTAGTAATAATCAGAAAAATAAAGTTTGTATTTGTTTTTCATCATCACAAACACAGCAAAAAAATGTAATCATTTGTCAAGTGGCAAAATGCATTTCAATGTTGACGTTTCTTCATCGTTAGCAGTTTTCTTTAAAAGCTCATATTTCAATAACCACGTGTTTAAATGTCTTAATATCTGCAATATATGTTGAGAACGCATCCTTCAAATGTTCTGTAAGACTTATGCTGAATATTTTTATAATCGTGTGACTTTATTTGTCATGACAAAAAGCCATTTGCACAAAATTTTGAACGAGGGCGGTAGTGCGTTACTATGGTAATTTAAAATGATGTTGTTCCTATATTGTTTGTCATAATAAAATGATGAAAGGGAAAGCCTATACAATTTGGACAATAAGTAGAAAAAGGTTATATTTTAAATAATAATGACTTTTATTCCTATTGAAGGCAAATCAAACAGTTATAAGCACAGTCTCAATATTAATTGGACAGCCCTCGTACATCTTTCTCTAACACCTATATTTGTCGTAAGCTCATTTCAATTCTGTAATATAATGAGTATGCATTTTTAAAAAAAAATTTAAATTAAATTACTGCTGCTGCATTTCTTAAAAAATTAAATTATAATCAATTTCAACTTCAAAATAAACTCTTTTTTGTTTGTTTCTTTTAAATAACTAAGTTTCATATAGGACACCTTTTATTGGGAATAATGAACATGCACATAACAAAAGAAGCACAACTCTTATGCAAACAACACTGCTTTGATTGTGTTAGATCCCTTAACTACACAAACATAACCTACTTTACGTCGATGTGCGCACAACACTCTTCTTAAGATTCAAAAATGTTTTAATCCTTTGTTTAGGAACTAGATTTTAATATTGCGTGCTATATCGTCAGTTAGAGCACGGTTGAGAGTTCAGTCGCGAAATATTTGAGCACGAAGGCCGCACGTTCCTTCTGGAATTAACGCAATCTGTCAACTTCGGCCGATGCCAGGATATTCTTATTTCCTCCCCATATTAATTTCGTATTTTTCAATATATGAAATCGACTTTTATTATTTTGTAGATTTTACTCAGTTTAAATACAGCTTAATCAAAATATGGTAACCTAAAACTATTTCACCGTTCAGAAGGGAGCACAACCATAGCGAAACATACAGTATGCAATTTCTAATGGTATGCGTCGCACAGTGACGTCATTTTATTTCTACCGGAACTAAACTTTATGCAACTTTTTTGACAGATTCTCAAAACGTTTTTTCGTTGATCTAAGAAAAATGATATGGTGTAATATCGATTATATGTGAAAACAATCCTTAACGTAAGTGGAAATTGTTAAAATACACTGCAAACGTTCATACAGCGTCAAAATAACATAACAGAATGGATTTTTATTCTTATAAATCGATTTACTGGTCACGACTGGTGACATTGAACGATTTCTACGAAATGTATATTATCCTAGCATGGTTGTATTTATAAACATATTGTTTTTCAAATAATACCATGCGCAAAACACCCTATTATATGCAATTTTAAATATTGGTTTTTGATTGTGCTTATACTATAAGGTAAGTATTTGTATACTGTTCACATTTTGGGGAGAAACTCTGAAGAGCCGTAATAGTAATACTTTAATAAGTAATTAAGCACGGTTTGGTTTCTTATTTGTTTATGTAAAGAAAAACATTAATCGTGAATAACTTTTGCAAACTACAAAGATTTGCAAATAGAATCGTGCATTTGTTATCAGCGCATGTCAACATCAGTTATCATATATTACTCCTTATCCTGCGATAAAATGTACTGTAAAGAATTAAAATCACTTAATTACCTAAGTCGTTGGGACTTGAATTCAATATTGAATGATTGTTTATTACTTTCGGTACGCATTTCCATTTAAAATTTTGAAAACAACAAGAATGGATATAGCTCATCATTTGATTTAGTTATGCAATCACATTGACGTTATTACGACATGCATTTCATGACATTAAACAAATTAACTAAATACATTGTGTAAAGAGAAACTGATCAAACAATAGCTTACAAACACCTAGCACATACACAAATGCCAAAAAGCAAATTTATAAGATATAATTATAAACATAAAACAACTATATGAAGGGATATATCACCAAATCGACTGTCGACAGATATAAGATAATTTTTAAGCTGTACCCAAAATACTAGTAAAACATTAACAATTGGACCCTTTTAAAGCGAGTATATGGCCAAGATAAACTCTAAATGTGCAAAGCATAAGGACCACAAACGTGCCTCTTTAATGCGCGATAAATCACTTAAGGAATCAAGTTTATCTTTGGGGATATACCATCATCAACCATACACAGAAGGTTAGCCGTTTTCATTCAATCTTAATATTTAATATTGTTTATTTAAACGTCAAACATGTTATTCTCCGTCTCATACTTGGAACACGTAATCATTTAGGAACCATAATATTGTTTTAAAGCCCTGATGACATATGTGTAGCTTTTGCTAAAATTAAAACAAAAACTTAAAGCGGCATTATTGTGTCTTTATTTTGTATCAAATACGACACAACATGATATTAATCACGACGCAATCGAATAGTGCGTTGAACTAAGCAAGCTATAAAGGGTCATATAAACGCAAGTTCAATAAGCCACGTGTTAGACATTATTAATACTACGCCCTCAAAATTATTTCACATATTTACATTCACTCTGCATTTTCTATAGGAAAAAACAAGCGTTTAATTTATGCTTTGCGCAGCGCTCTGGGACCGTCTCGAGGGCGTGACATATATTGTCAATTAATCCTTTGATTGGCAGTTGCGTAGCGCGGATAAATATTTTACAGTACTTCTTGTCTAAATTCAGAAGAGCACGTGTTTGCATACTGTTCGATTATTTGCTTGATGGGTCATAAAAAGCAGTTTCCCTTTTAGGTGTTTTACACACTTAGTACTTACTTTATTTATTTTAAGAAAAATAAACAGAAACAGATCTAACATTATAAAGAGTTTTATTTGTGAAGTATTTTTGATTCACGCTCCGAAAACAAAAGGCACTGTGTCTACTGTGAGTACTGTACATGTACTTTATTGAGTATTAATTACTGCTGTCAAACTGCCATAAAAAGATTTCATAAATAACACCACTGTTCAAAAACGATAATCTCATTGTACATGCTGTGGTGAATGTTAGCAAGCGCACATAATATTTTTAAAAGAAAAGTTATATCATCTTTAACATTTTGAGCAACAATTGCAAATGCAATTAAAATATTTCTGTGTTTGTAAGCGGCCATTAATTTCTAAAAATGACACCATCACCGTATTAGGTTAGATCTCTTTCTCTTGCGTAGGAAACCTTACAACACCTCAGATTTTTAAAGGACATGTAATAGCTGTTTTGACCGTATGACACACCATATAGCCCTAGCAAATTGTCAAAAAATATTTTTTTAATACAAAAAAAATGTAGGAAAAAATGTAAATATAGGTTTGATTACTATTTTCATACGCATATGGAGTATGATAGCGCTTCTCGGTAAATTTTCAAACCTTCGTCTGGGCGTTTATACTACATATGCGCACAAAAATACGAATCAATCATTTATTAAACAACAGTAAACAATGTCGTGTGCTAGACATATATTTTAAGTTATATTTACATACATGTACATTGTCTGGTCCTATTAGGCTACGCTTTCTAAGGACCTGTCATTCCCGCAGATAAATTCGTTAGTAATATGCACAGATAAAACACTTGTCAAGTGAACACTGATTCCACAATTAGCAAAACGTCACTCAGCCAACCAAGAACAATAAAAATCGCAAAAACATCTAACAGTACAAAGCTATACCAAAATAGTTCAACAGTAAAAACAGCCGCTACTCACAGAGTGAACAGTTTACCGATACACAACAGGAGATAAAACACCACACTACAGAAAAGAGTAATCAAGATAGCAAAAGTAAAATATATAATGCCAGCCTCGTGTCGTAGATGTGAAAAACATGTTTCACCTTTCTAGTGCATGTCATCGTCGGATGCCCACGGTAGATTAACATGTAACATACGTAATATGTGTGCTGATAATGGTTCGGTCATGGGTATCCAACGATGGTACATGTGAACGCTGTTTGATAAAAAGGAATAAGCATCCCTAACAACATAAATAATTGTAGAACAACACTTACTTGAACCTTATGCAGATATACCAAGCAGTTGTTAACGCAGTGTCGTAGAAACATATGAAAGTATCGCAGCAGTTGAATGAATATATAGGACCGTCCCTGGGTGAGATAAGGTATTACGCCAATGGAATAAATCGTCTGTTTAGAGGGCACTCAGTATAGCATAAACAAGGGTATAAATTGTGCTGAAAAGTATGTTAAGAGTTAGGGCAAACAAATATGTTCTTGATTTTAACTTCATGGAACTGTAAGATGTTTGATATCTAAATCCTCGGTGGTTGCCCGCATCAAGGTTTATAAAATGTAATACTCTTAAACTAACGCACTGATTGTCAGGGCAAGTTGAATAAATCATGCATTATCTACGGCCATAAACACATGATTTGACACGAGTCTGTGTGACATGGCCATATATTTCCTGCACTTAATCTGCTGTTCGAAGGACAAACATAATCACACACAATATACAATACAAGCGTTGTTGTAAAATATGTCGTTGGTTAAAGTTTCAACAAACAATCTGACGATATTTACCTGTACTGAATTGAATAAACTAGGTACATTGTACTTAAAGTCACCAGAGCACGGTTTGGGCATTAACATGGGAAAACAATCTAAACTATCCCTGAAAGTCTAAATAAATGCATAATAGAGCATAAACAATAGGTACTATTTGCTAGTTTTGAATGTGCACCAACCAGGACATTTCCTATACACCATTCATTATGAGGGGAAATCATTTTCTTGTCTACGGACACAAACAGGATTTACCTCATATTACATGTATTTTTTATCTTTTAAAATATGTAGTCAAGTTTTTTTAGTGTCAGCCATTTTGCATCACATTTCTTTGCCAATATAAATGGAGGAGATGTTCAAAGAAAAAATGTTGTAAACAATGTGGACAAGTCAAGTTTATGGGCACCATGACAAAATGGCCCGTACAAAAAACACACAGAACATCACAAAACACGGAGTAAACAAGGACGCAACAGACATAAAGAAATAACCATTTTTTTGTGTTTTTCGATTTTTCTGATTTTTATTTTCAATTTTCAATTACTTAAATGACTTCTCCAGAAAATGTTGAATTACCGCCTTGGTACGGTCAATGAAAAAGACTCTTACCTAAATTGTATTTTAAGATAAGTACTTTTCAATCCAATTTTCTGTGCTCTAGCTACTTTAATGTATTATGAGATATGAATGCAGTCCAACTCGGTTAATAATGTCAGACCATATATGCACATTGTGTTTAACGTTTTCTGACAATTTATTCAGTTTGTGCTCAGTACCATCATTCCCGGTTTTGTTGATTGTATGTTACATGTTAAAATAATGCAACATATACAAATAATTGATTTCACATTCTTATATATCATAATAACATAACGCATAATAAAATTGCGATCAAACCAACCCCCATTGAACATAATTAATGGTTTCTATAAAGATCTGCGAATGCCAGATTAGTATTGTCGTGTTATGAGATGATGATGTAGGTAACCAGTGGTCTTGCCAGATTAGTATTGTCGTGTTATGAGATGATGATGTAGGTAACCAGTGGTCTTGCAGATTAGTATTGTCGTGTTATGAGATTAAGATGTAGGTAACCAGTGGTCTTGCATTAACTAGTAGAGGTTGATGATGTAGGTAACCAGTGATCTTGCATTAACTAGTAGAGGTTGATGATGTAGGTAACCAGTGGTCTTGCATTAACTAGTAGAGGTTGATGATGTAGGTAACCAGTGGTCTTGCATTAACTAGTAGAGGTTGATGATGTAGGTAACCAGTGGTCTTGCATTAACTAGTAGAGGTTGATGATGTAGGTAACC
>Ga0224511_10005355_pt1 | contig 10040 bp, 4 predicted proteins | sample SF_May12_sed_USG_2_FD_169988 | JGI IMG/M metagenome (GOLD analysis project Ga0224511, IMG submission 169988) | Sediment microbial communities from San Francisco Bay, California, United States - SF_May12_sed_USGS_8_1 | ecosystem: Environmental > Aquatic > Marine > Sediment | place: USA... | reverse complement strand
TGCCACTTCCGTTTCTAAGGCTGTCACGTAAAAAGAATGTGTATTCAAAGGAATTTCATTCATAGATTTGAGAGCACCTGCAAATTTTCATCTGCATACTTTATGTTAAAAAGGGTTTTGGACGAAATGGGCAACGTGAAAAGACTTCTAATAACTTGTTCGGTGATATGTATAGATTGATGGTGTAAAACAACGTCAAAATCGATGCCAAATTAAAATTAAAATTTATGAAAACATTATGACGTCATGAAAATGCGAGAATTATTGGATTTTTGGTGCGTAACGTCATCATTGTAAACAATAGCAAAACGAAAGTAGTTCTATTTTGTTTACACACCCGATATCACTTCACATGAATCTTTACACACCCGATATCGAAAAATATTGATCAGTTGAGGTCAATAGAATTATATAGGGAAACTTATTTGCGTATGTAATAAAGTTCGTTCTATAATGAAATACACCGTGTTTATTTGTGTGTTTGTGTATTTGTTTGTTTGTTTGATTGATTTTGTTTGTTTATTTGTTTGATTTTGTTTGTTTTCTTTGATTTTGTTTGTTTGTTTGTTTGTTTGTTTGTTTGTTTGTTTGTGTGTTTGTTTGTCAATCAATATAGTTGACCGTAACTTTAAAACATTTTAAAACAATGGTTAAATTGCAGTGAAACTTAAGATGTTCTTAATAATAAAAGATGTTTGCCCATATTGAATATAGACAATAAATAACTTCTAGTTATGGCCAGTTTCTCTGTTTAGAAATAGCATGTAAACTTTCGAGACGACAAGTAAGAATCTGACAGTTAGACGTTTAAAATATACTTAGTATTTACGACTATATACACATATTATCAAATAAAACATAACATTCTCAAATCGAATTTTTATTTTAATAAAAGCAGCATTGCAACTGTTGTTGCGGGAACACAGTAGATTATAAACTAGCTGCGACCTTAGCTTACATCATTTGTCATTGTTTATAGCACAGTTTAACTCCTGGTTCAAGGAAAATCATAATTAGCTACGCCGAAAAAAACATTGCCTTGTTTCTTTTGCTTATGCAAATATTTACTTCTAATTATACAAATTTATACGGGCGTTAAACTATAGTCGACGGGAAGAAAACAATCAAAAACCGAATCTAAGTAAAGGAAATCTGCTCTGCGGTTAATGAGACGCGATACTGGGAAATCTATTTGGTTAAAACGACTCATACAAAGACAAAAATAAATCCAAAAAGACAGTCTAATTATGAATAGGGTAATAAGTAAATGCAACTTATTGATTCCCTTCGTCTTCATATTACCATGTACTTGTACACGCATAGTTAAAATAGTATAATATAATTGTTAAATAAAGTTTGTTGAATCAATTTTAGAATGAGAAAGATTCCTCATAAAGCATATTGTGCATGTACAAACTAGCATCATCGGTTGTATTGAAGTTGTTTATCAGTAAATACAAACAAGAAAACATCTTAAAGCTGATAAAGTATCTCTTCAATTTAGTTTAGAGTTCATTCTGTTAAAAACAAGTAAGTCTAATTAGAACAGTAAATTGATTATTATTGATATTTCTGCGGAAAAAATATATCTTACACTCGCTTTAAAGCGATTGCAAAAGAAAAAAGTTATTAATAATACAGCATTCATAAAAAACTGGTATTGTTCGTCACTTGGAATTGTTCTTCGAATTTTTCGAATGTATAAGTCCGATCGTCCACATTTGTGTGTGTACAGACCAAAGCATCCCAACCTTCCGACGAAAATCATTTCTTAACTACACAGTCTGGCGTAAAATGGATACTGAACAATATGTAACTGTTTAAGACTTTATAGACAGAATCAATATGCATTAAATATCTCCACAATATTTCTATGTTTCATCACATTTACATTTATATAGATCCAACTGCGAACTTACATAGCATTTCTTGCTATAAGGCCAATGACAATATGTCTCCATCAAATGAAAATCCAATGTGCGGTTTGTGCTTTAATGTCGAATAAACTTTAGTAAGCGTAGTGCTATTACTTTCTGTAAACTAGACAACTTAATACGAGTTCAATTACCTACCAAAAATCAAAAAAATGCTTGGTTACAGATTTCGTTTTGATTTCATAAGAGGAATTTATAGGCTAAGTATGGCAGTTAGTCTACGGCATACAAACGCGGTAAAATGCGGTACAAATACCAAGAGTGTAATGTTTTATCACTTATTCATCGTAAAATATATCCCTTACGAACTAAACATAGTTCACGATATGGGTGTTCGCCATACATCTCAACAGGAAAACGTGTTACTTACCCTAATCAAGAACTGGTCCTAACAACGAGACGTATGTCGTAAAAATACAATACAGATGGAAATAATTAGGCAAATACTCAAATTAGGTGACTGCACTAATACAAACGATGCACCATGACTTTGAGCAAAAAAGGAAGTGTCTGTATACATTAAGTGTCGTAAATACACACATAGTTTCACTAACTGTGTTTTTTCGCTCGCACTTTGATGTAATTAAAACGTCCAATGTTCTGTTTTAAGATAAAACTATCTTGTTTAAAAGATCATCCTGAACCGTCCTTAAGTGTATGCTATGTATTTATAATAGACATTCATATCAGCGGCATAAGGAAAGATATTCATTTGCAAACACGAAATCGTACATTGTATTCAGTCTTATAACAATCAGTCTGGTGACAATCCAACACTACGAAAATACTATGGCCTTATCACAAATAGATCAGTTCACGGTCGTCAGTCTAGGTATCGTTTCTGGAATTAGTCACATGTTCACTTTGCAAGCAAGTGTTTCTTCTTATTACTGGTATATAAGAGACAACTAAAAGTCATACATTGTACTTTGTTAGCGTAACCTCTTACCACTTTTAACAGTTCTTTACCGGTATCTAAAATAATGGCGTTGGTGGCCTCAGTGGTGGTAATGTAATAGTTGGTTGTGATTGTCATCTTGATTGCGGCTATGTTGGTTGTAATTGTGTATGTATGTGTTCAGGTTGTGAATGTAGCAATGCAACTACTGTTGTAGTAGTTTTGGTGTTACTGTATTGTTCGTTTAAGATGTAAATGAAGTTTATGAATCGTGATTGTGGTGGTGATATAATATTATTATAGACATTGAATTTGCCCAAAGTGTGTCTTGAATGAACGCAAACTGTAGTGTTTAATAAAAATCCGTGAACATGAAATGTACAATCAGGTGCTCCTAATACTATATATATTTTTTTTTCCAACAAATGGACACTTTACTTTAATTGATTAATGCCTGTGTTTAGTTCAAGCTAGACAAAGGTTATTGGCTCTGCATCCCATTTATTGCATTGCAGTCATTTTAGAGGCGTTATTTATTTGCTTGCGTCGGTGAAATTATTACACTGTCGACTGCTTATAGGAGAAGCTTTGTTTGAACTACTTTAAACCTTTTCTGCACAATTTATTCTGTTAAAGATAAAAGTCTATGTGTTGTTTAAATCACTTTGAAATAAGAGTTAGCTAGAAATTGAGGAAATCGGTTTCTCAGACTGGATGTCCGCACAATGAATTGAATCGAATACGCTGTTCAATACGATGTTTCCTTGAGGAAAGTGACCTTTAACTGCAAATGAAAGTCGACAAGTTTGTTGTTATTAAACAAAAAATCATATTAAAAACAATAAAATAAAGGATAACTTATCGACATTAACAAACATAATACACGACGTTGTTTATTGATTACACAAATATGACATCTTGTTCTGTAACAATGGTAACGTAAAAAGCTACATATCCCAACTGTTTTGAAAAAAAACCCAATACAATTATGAGGCTACAAGCACTTGTGTTAAATTAAACTGATGAAAGGGAAAACCTTAATCGCATATTATAAAAACTAATATTTTAATTTAAACATCGTTGTTTTCTTTATGTTAGAGCATTGTATAGTCAATCCGAATAACATACGCATACAACAATTTATACTTCTCTATGCTATGACTAAAACTTGATTTGTTTGCTACCGATATTTAATTGCTAGTAGTGTATGCCATCTTGCATAAAACATGTGCAGATCGCGTTTGTTTCTTTGGGGGCGGGGGAAAAGCAGACTCGGTATTATTGAAGATGTTAATCATTGGTAATAAAATATGCCACTCCAATGACTCCCCATAGCGCATGAGCGGAACTTTATTTTGAAATGTAAACAACATACAATCAAAGAGCACAGAGGACCAGAAAAGACATAATACCAACTGGAATGTAAACTGTTTTTAAACACGTGTAATGTTGAACCGATAAGGCACGGCTTGATGTCTTCAATTATATAAGGTTTCAGCATTCACATGTTGTTATGAGCGTGTTGTTATTTTGTGCAAGACACGTTTTTTTCAATTTAAAAGTATTTGGATTTAGTGTCAATATTATCATGATGCACTTTTCTATTAACCATGTTTTTGTTTTAAAACTGACAACATGAAGTGTTTAATATACTACAAATGAGAAAGAAATCGCGGGTTAATACCGATTATATTGCTACTCCAAACATTATATGTTTAATTATACATACTTTTACAGACGTATAACTATATTGCCCTCAGTATAAATATGATCGAATCCGTATATGTGCACATTCAATCTGCCTCTGTAGTTTTTGGACGCTATATAGGGAAATGTATTTAATTTAATTTAATAATATAATCACAAACGATACGCCCTGTGCATAATACTAGTAAGTTAAACTAAAGCAGTAGACAAAATGTGCTTGTTTATTTCAGCGTAAGGCATATGAAGAGACTAAGTTATTCCTTTGCCAATGTTTAACACCAACATTTCTCAACTATAAATATATTATATGTATTAAACAGATGGCACAAATAACATTGTTGCAGACAAACATGACATACTAGTCAAAATGTAAGCACTTTATTAGGTTAAAACAATAGAAAAACATCAACCCTATTCTTCATCTACACCGTGTTTGAAAGAAATAATTGTTCCACTTGACACAACTCATATTGCTTTCCACTCAGACAACAGACAGTTATGCTTATACATGAGCGACATGTGTGTACTATGTAAGATGTATTTCCTTTGTTTTATAAATCAAATTGCGCGATAAAGACAAAACAGTTTAACTAGTTTACATTAATTTAGTCATATACAAATAAAAGCTGCGTTATGAAGATGCCTTGTAATCAAAAGGTGTTATTATTAAATTTTTCTAATCTAATATCTAATATTTTGTTCGTTTTGGCAACTAAGGATTCTATAAATGGTCCACGTGAGTCGTCGTTTGCAAGTAGAAATGCGTTTTGTAATATCATATGATCAATAATTCAACCTTTCTAAAGGTCAGTCTAAAGGTCAGTCGTCTGATCGTTGTGTTGGCATTACCCAAGCGTTATCTGGCAACTATAAGAAACTATAACGCCGCACGTCGGCCATTCAGTCATTTACATTGCAGCCACCACATGGAAGCATCAATTCTATGACAGGGACAGGGAAAGGGACATCTGTATACTAATATAAATTTAAGAGATATTCAAAGAAATAATGTTGTAAACAATGTAGAAGTGTCAGGTTTAACGGCACCATGACAAAATGGCTGGCACAAAAACAAACACACAGAACAACACACAACACCTAGAACAACAAGACGCAACAGACATTTAGACAGAATGATCTTATAGTCGGATTTTTTCTTCTTTATTTATTTTTTATTCATAATTTATTAAATGATTTATCCAGGAAATGTTGAGTTACCGCCTAATACGGTCAGTGACTTTCTTTGGGAGTTTAAACCGGTTACTAAGCCATATGTAACTGTTTACCACTTTCTAGACAGAATCGTTCTATAATACATCCTTTTGAAATGTATTCCCCGTTTTTATATTACCATTTATATAACAGCGAAATTGCAAGTAACATTTCTTGCTATAACTTAATGGCAATCCATAGCCATATAGCATATACCGCTGTGTCTAAACATTTTGTGTCTAAAAATGTCAGTATATTGCTCTAGATATTTTAATGTAACTTCTCCATGTAAACAACACAATGTAACACAGCAATCAAAATACTAGGATGCTTGTTATAACATGTTTGTGTATAGTTTTTTGGGGAACAAATTATAGTTCATCTGACTATATATTGTGAATAGCGGCTGTTCAAATGGCCCGTATAATTAAAGACATTCAAATGAAAATCGGCATTATAATAATAATATGTACCACCGTTCCATTCAAGTTATTTTAGATCAGGTTTTTTTCGCGATAACGTAATTTTCGCGTTTATTCGCGAATTCGGTTGCTCGCGAATTCAACATTGACGCGAAAAATAGTGTTTTTTCCATGTCTCATATGTATCCGAAAGGTTTACATTCGAGTTGCTGGTACCGCAAAAGTCGTCATCGTATTAAAAAAAAGTGATCTTTTGTCAAGATATATTGATTGTTTTAATGTATTATATTATAACTAATAATTTGATGCCATTCTTAAATCCTGTTGCATAAATAAAATTAATAATATAATAAACATGATGTTGTATTCGATACACTGTACAAGAACAGCGTTCTTCAGAAAATAACTAATCTGACTGTCGCCGTCGGAATATGTTATTCGCTAGGGCTTTCCTTGTGTTTTCTTCCTCAATGTAGATGATACATTTTCTTGATACTAGTAATATAGACATGTTTTAAAATATTTTATTGTTCTGGATTGGGATCAACACATTAAAAGCAGTGAAAACATTGACCACTTTAGACGACATTTCAAACTGCTGCGAATATGTTGTGATGTCAAAGAACGCTACAATTAAAAATTTCAATTCGGCAGTCGCGAAAGCAGTAGGTCTATAAACACCTTATCAAAACATTAAACAATAACACCGGAATTATCTCGTTAAACAAACAATAGACGATCGCACTTCGTCTGTAACAACATTGACGCGGTTCTCAACAATTATCGGGCAATTAAGCGGCCGTTTTAAAAAGGATTCTATTATGGCGAATGTTAGTAATACTGATATCAGCGGTATCATCTGTGTACACTAATATATGTATGCCTGGACAAGGGAACTCAGAGGTAGGTGTTTACAGTATTTTCAGCTCTTGTTATAATGATATCACGCTTTGGTGAACCATATTAATTAAGGATTTCATAACAATCACGAATATAAGCTGATACCAAAACATGTATATGTATAAGGGAAATAGATCAGAGTATATAAACTTTTTTCCGTGACAGTATAAAAAGGCAATGAATCAGACTAAACCACACTTCCGGTTTGACTAAAGAATCATAAATTCGCGAGAGTCTCTGGTCGCGAATTCATCATTTCGCATAATAATGTCAGGTCCGGTTTTCGCGAAAATTTCATCACGCGAAAAAAAAAGTGATCTACAGTATTTTCAAACCTAGCAACAAATACTATTATGTATAACGGCTGTAAAATTACCTGTTTAAACATTTCAACTTCAACTTCAACTTTATACTGCCAAAAGTCAATACTGACTACATAAGGCAGGCGCAAGTCCTGAACATTGACAAATTAAGATTAATAATTAACTTAAGAAAGTTTAATGAAAACGTAAAATAACTTAGTTAAAAACATCAATTAAAAAGCATCAAACTTGTTCAGTCCACTTGCAAATGCAGGTACAGTTGGGGCATCCTTTATCTCAGTCGGTAGTTCGTTCCATTTACAGAGAGGCTTACCAGACTAAGCCGTATCAATACAAATTGTAGCCCATACCCGTACAAGTTGTAAGCATTTGCCCAAATTTAGTTACATAAACACAGATTAAGGCTTGTCTGAGAATATGTACTTATTGTATATGTTTAAGTAAATACAAAAGGAAGCGTATAATGCGACATGGCGAAATACTATTTCTGATACTTGTTTAATGTTTTTAAGTATTTATTGCAATGCTGCTTCTTAATATTCTTCTATAAAAGTTACGAAATCCTACTCAGTTGAAATCCTGATTTGTAAACACCACTGCGAGTACCTTGATGATGACAAATGCCGTTATCATGCGTTATAATTAAACCATTCTACATAACAGAAATGCATGTAATACATCGGGTAATGTAACTGTTACCTATCATTTATCTAATGTATGTGTCAATACAAACAGGTAAACAATGGGTTATGGAAGAGTATTTTTATTTAAACATTTGAAATTTTATATTTAAAACAGTCTGATACAATAACGTCCCCTAAACGATACAAAATCTGAAACGCAATATACATGTACCGACGCTAACAGCCACTCAGCGGCGAGATTCGAAGGCAAATGCATGGAAAGTAAAGTCGTCTAATGTGTCTGTCATATAGTTGTTCTAAGGATTATTTTCTGCATTTGTGAAGCCAGAAGTGGCATTGGACATTTCGTCTGTAATGTCCCAAGTGAGTAATTTCAAGTCTTTTGGATTGGTTTGAATATCAAGCATGCATGTTTTTAGTTATATCATTCAGTAAACACCCTGTAACTTTCTTTGGAAATAATGCCAAATATGTTTATTATTTTAGTATAACCTTATCAATCAGCATTCGCCACATCTTATAGTGTTAAAGAGGCTACGTCTGAAGGCATGTGATAATTTCAACTGAGTGAAAGGAAAGCCCTCAGGAAGCACAGTCTTCATGAGAACAAAAGAAGCCTCGGTTTTATTAAAGATGTTTATGAATGGTTACGAAAGATGCCACACCAATGACGCCCCCTAGCGCACGAGCGGAACTCTATTTTCAAATGTAAACCAATACCAGACATGAGGACCAGACACAATATAACAACATACTGATGTAGTATAGGTCTACATTTTGCAGACGCCACACATACAATAAAAATCTGCTGTAGTAAGTTTAATTGAACTGAGAAAAGGGAATGTCTTGAAATGTCGCCTTAACGGATAGACACATTTCGCAAGAAGGACGACGACATGTACGATTCGATAGAAGTGCATATCCGCTTCAGATTTTCTAGCAAATAGTGCATTATGATAATGACACAGGTTTATGTTTACTTTAAAGAAATCAGCTCCGAGAACTTCAAAAAAAACTTTGTATATAATTTGCACAGAAGTGGTAAAAATACTCGAAGGACAATACGTTCAACGATGGATTAGAACCTTATGGACCCGCATTTTAAATGAAACCTTTTGGCAACTCCGTTTATTGGTTGGAATAGGTCTTATTGGTGGTTTGCAATATTAAAAAACCACGTTGTTGTGAAGCTCAATCGAGAATCTACCCTACAGATATATGTCTTATCACAGTTTAGAGGACAAAAAGAGAAAATCATATAAACTTGTTTTGCCCCGAGCGGCAATCACAGACAAAATCAATCCTCTAGTTTCACTTGAAACAAGACCTTGGACATTTGAAGTGAAAGGAATACTATATATGAGAGGAACTTTATAATTTTAATATGTCGATGTGGTCCAGTATAAAGCCAATTGCAAATATTTCGTTTTGTCTAGACATTTGTTGTTATGATCGTTTACTAAAAGCTTGTTTTGTAAAATGGCCTTGCGATAATTGATAATGTCGGAATTATTTTGGACTTAAACAATATAAAAACGCATTATATTGTTCAAACAAAAATCGACAACAACGCCATATAATTTCTAAGAACATACAGGAAAGCGACCTTTTCGTTTACAGTACTGTTGTCTCTAAAGCCTGGGCTGCTGTATAGGTTGATGGTGTTTTCCAATTTCAGAATTAAATAGATGTCATAGTAGACGATTTTAAGGATTCGTTGTCTAAGATAGTCTTATACTTTACCAAACAATAAAAAATTGATATACAAAAAAAACACCTACATTCACCAGTTCCAGAGAAGGTTGGTATTTCTTTTATGCTTTACGGTGGAATAAACTTATATTCCACTGTTCGTCTATATTTTTCACTACAGTGAAAAATATACTTGTTATGCCGTTGTCTCCATAACTCTGACGTTGTTTTGTACCCCGGTACACCTTAATAAACACAACGTAACGTTTATAAAGCTGGGAACAAACGACGTCAATATGATGACGTCA
>Ga0224511_10005354_pt1 | contig 10041 bp, 15 predicted proteins | sample SF_May12_sed_USG_2_FD_169988 | JGI IMG/M metagenome (GOLD analysis project Ga0224511, IMG submission 169988) | Sediment microbial communities from San Francisco Bay, California, United States - SF_May12_sed_USGS_8_1 | ecosystem: Environmental > Aquatic > Marine > Sediment | place: USA... | reverse complement strand
GTGCCGTGATATAAAGCAATTACAAAATGAAGGTTATGGAACTGATTTTTATTTTGCGATAAATCTTTCCAGTAGGCAGATTAGGGATAAAAGTTTTTCTGATTTAATTGCCAATATGTTATCCAAATATGAAATTAATGGTAATTGTCTTGAGTTAGAGATTACTGAACGTTTATTGATGAAAGATATTCCTGATGTTGTAACGGCCTTGAGTGGGTTTAAGGAAATGAATGTCAGGTTATCGATTGATGATTTTGGTACGGGTTATTCTTCATTGAGTTATCTAAAACGATTTCCCTTTGATGTTTTAAAAATTGACCAGTCCTTTGTTCGTGATATAGGAAAAGATCAGGATGATACGGCTTTATGTGAGGCGATTATTGCTATGGCGCATAGCTTAGGTTTAAGCCTGATTGCTGAAGGCGTAGAAACTAAAGAGCAATTCGAATTTCTGCGAGCTCGTGGTACAGAAACGTTGCAGGGTTATTATATGGGTAAGCCCGCTGATTTTTTGGTGTTTAAAGAACTGTTGGGAAGTACCCTTGATCATTGCTAAATTAATTCATCAGTATAAGAAAACTTTTTAAAATCTTTCATGCGTTGCGGATAAAGTATACCGTCTAAATGATCGCATTCATGTTGCACCACGCGGGCATGAAAATCTGAAGCTTCTACTTCAAATTCATTGCCATGAGCGTCGAAACCTGAATATTTTATTTGACGATAACGAGGAACTACACCTCGTAACCCGGGTAGACTCAAGCAGCCCTCCCATGCTTCGTCAGTAGTTTTATCAATCACTTTAATTGTGGGGTTAATTAAAATTGTTTCAGGTACCACTTCTGCATCGGGGTATCTTGGGTTGTGATCCACACCAAAGATAACTACGCGCACACTCTCGCCAATTTGTGGTGCAGCCAGTCCTGCGCCATCTTCTGCCTTCATAGTCTCCTGCATGTCCCTAATTAGCTGATTTAATTCAGGGGTATTAAACTGGGTAATTTCTTTTGCGCGTTCTAGTAGCAAAGGATTGCCCATGCGTAAAATGGTTCGTACTGTCATTAGCTTACTGCTCAATTTAGTTCGTGTTAAAATCTGATGATACAATATTTTTAAATAGATGATTAATACGGGTGTGATCATGAAACAGCTAACTGAGTCTCAGCGTTTGGCAGCAACGCTTAAAATTATGGAAGCTGTTGATGAATGGGGATTGTCGGGTGATCAAATTATTGCTGTGGTGGATTTGCCTAAAAGTCAGCGCACACGCCATTTGCAAAAATTTCGTGATAAAACACCATTTCCTGATAATGAGCAAATCAATATACGTATGGCTATTCTATTGGGCATTGTTGATGCACTGCGCACCTCCTATCCTAGAAATGCAAGGATGGGGGCGCGTTGGATGAACATGCCGCACCGACGCTTTCAAAAACGTACGCCTATAAGAACAATGCTGGAAGATGGCGGCGAAGGTGTGATTGCAGTGCTTTCTGAACTAGATTGTGCCTACGCCTGGGAATTAACTGGTTCAACACGCGGCTAGTTACTTTTATCGATACCGTCCCTGGTTTTGATTTTATTTTGTGACTATTTAGTTTCTATTTTTCCGAAAGGGCTGTCCACATGGATATTAACGACGATGGCGTCCTCAAGCGGAATCTCATTTGATTCTATGTGTGGTAACAGCTGCTCAGCAATTTGTTGGACGGTCAGCATGCCATGACGATTAGGATCTGACTCCTCAAGTATGTCAATTTCTGATTTTAGGTAATGAAGAAATTCATGAAAGGAATCGCACTGCTGATTTAATTTTAGTGCTTTAAATTCGGGTGTGAATTGGAGGTGAAGTTCGCGTTCACCATTCTCGGTATCAATTACACTGATGTTTAGTGGGCCTTCAATTAACATATTATTCCTGCTTAATTTCTATTTAGTTTTATAAGGTCATAGGCCTTATGTATTTCCTGTGTTTTTTCTGTGGCTACTTTTATCATTTCCTCAGGAAGTCCCTTAGCCACAAGTTTATCAGGGTGATGCTGGCTCATTAATCGTCTGTAAGCCTTTTTAATTTCAGCATCAGAGTCCGATGGCTTGACGCCTAGAATAGCATAGGCGTCATCCAGTGAAGGGGCTTTTTCCTTATATGCATGTGCAGAACCGGTGGCAAACTGAAATAGCTGGTCAATGTGTGCAGTCGTGAAACCCAGTTGTTGTCCAATATGATAAATCAGTTGTTTTTCTTTTGCATGCAGATTGCCGTCGGCCATGGTCATGGCAATCTGAATTTCGAGGAACATCTGTATCAAATTGCGTCGACGGTGGCATTCCTTTTTAAACTGGAAAAGAATTTCATCAAGTGGGAAGCCTGGTTTCTTGCCTTCATTGAATAATTTTTTTGCTGCTTCCAGTTGCTCACTGTTTAGCTGCATTTGATTCATAATGTTACGGGCGGAGGCGACTTCATCGGTTGTGACTTTTCCATCGGCCTTGGCAATATGGCCCATAATGGAAAAAGTGGCAGAGAAGAAGGCGGCCTGGACACGTTCCTGTGCGCCAGGTGCAACGGTGTCAGATAGATTCAGGCCGCGATCAAAGTTACCGCCAAGTGCAACACCTAGCAGTGCACCCAGAGGTCCGCCGAGCATATAGCCCAAAGTGCCGCCGAGTAAAGTTCCCCACCAGGCCATTAGTGTTTAATCCTGTTTAAAAGCATTGTTGTTACCGATAAAAATAATGTTCGCATTATACCTAAGGAAGTAAATATAAAAAATGATCATGGCTGATTATGGGAAGATAAGTTCTCAAGTCTGCTTATAATTATTTTTAACTGCTCAAAAAGTTGCTCTATGGTTTCCGTTTCGAGTAGCTGTTGTTTTTTACTGTTAGAAGTAGGCAGCAGCTCACACAATTTATAAGCTACATTGGTGATAGAGCTATCATCAATAACAGGGTATTTGCCAACAACAAATGGATGTTTTTGCAGGGAATGCAACAGGCTTAGTAAATCTTCATCGAGGAGGTCACTATCATCAGCTTCAAGATTACTCAGATAATTAAATTCAGCAGAAATTAAATTATGATCAAGTACATGGGTTTTGTTTAGATGAACCCGTTGTTTACCCTGGATGGTAATGCCCAGTAAATTGTTGTCCAGGGTGTCCCAGTCAATGATTTCAACATAAGTGCCAATATTATAAGTCTCTGGTATGTCATCCACTTCGTTTCCGTTACGAATCAGTACGGTGATAAAACCGTGCTGGTTTTGCATGCATGTCCTGATTAAATTTAGATAACGCTGCTCAAAAATCTTGAGATGTAGAATGCCGTCAATAAAAATTACAGAATTCAGTGGGAAGAGAGGGAGCTGATTATTGTCGAATGGATGATTCAATGAATGCCTTAGTTGTTTGTCTGGATAATTGAAAAAGTTAATATTTTTCCTGAGTTTGAGGATTAAATTAGTATGATGCGTTGTAGCTATTAAACCCAAAATAAGGTGAATTATCTTAGCTCAGGTGAATTAACCATCGTCTGTTCCACCTCTGTTAGTGTTTGATTATACACGGAATTTTTGAGCATTTAGCTGTTTTAAAGTTGATTATTGTCCCGTAAAAATATGATTTGGATCAAAACAATTCCATGTAATAGACGGGGTATTAGGTGAGTTTGGTAAAAATAAGCTATAATGAGTCCATGTATAACAATGTTTCTCATTTCCCGCTAGAAAGAAAGCAGGTCACTGCGCTGCTGAAAGAGTACGGCATTACGCCCACTCGTCAGCGTATCGAGATTGCTTTTCACCTTTTTCAGAAGCAGCAGCATGTCTCTGCCGAGAAGATTCTTGAGCAGGTAAATGCTATGGGTAATACGGTTTCAAGGGCAACGGTGTATAACACCATGGCTTTGTTAACTCGAAAAGGACTGGTGCGAGAAGTGCTGATTGACCGCGAACGCGTTTTCTACGATTCAAATAACCACCCTCATCACCATTTTTATAACATGGATACGGGTGAACTCAGTGATATAGATGATAGCGTGAATGTTGATGTGGGTAATATCACTGGATTGCCTGAAGGCCTACGCGTTGTTGATACCGATGTGGTGATCAAGGTAGCGCATAGTTAGATACAGAAATCACCCTAAATAGATTATAAAGGCCTGTTTTTACAGGCTTTTTTATTGCTTTTTAGTTGTAAGGCTGGTCATTCGTCCGGCAAATCCGTTATAGTTCATGTCTCGAAAAACAGGAGAGATTAATCATGCCCAGAGAAGTTGATGTTGCCATTATTGGAGCAGGTAGTGCAGGTTTATTTGCGCTTTCGCAAGTACGAAAGCAAACCGATAATTTTGTATTAATCGATGGTGGTGAACTGGGTACAACCTGTGCGCGAGTTGGCTGTATGCCTTCAAAGGTATTGATACAGGTAGCAGAAGATTTTCATCGTAGAACGGTTTTTGAGCGTGAAGGTATAGAGGGTGCTGAGGCGCTTAAGGTTGATACACCTGAAGTCATGGAACACGTACAGGATTTGCGAGATACCTTTGTCGATAGAACACTGGGAGCGACTGATAATCTGGATGAAGAGCATTTGCTGGAGGCTTATGCCAAATTTATTTCAGAAGACACACTTGAAGTTGACGGTGAACAAATTCGTGCAAAGAAAATTATAATTGCGACTGGCACAACGCCGATTATCCCCGCTGCGTGGCAATCCTGTGCAGAACATATTCTAACCACTGATGAATTGTTTGAACTGGAAGATTTGCCAGCCTCAATGGCTGTGGTAGGTCTGGGCTCGATTGGCCTGGAAATGGGGCAGGCATTGAGCCGCCTGGGTGTTGCTGTTACCGGAATTGACCAGCTTGAAACCATAGCTAAATTGTCGGACTCAGTGGTCAGTGATTTAGCGATTGCTGCCGTTGGCAAAGAATTTCCCCTTTGGCTGGGTTCGGTAGCAAATCTTGAAATGCAGGATGATGGTATTAAAGTCAGCAGTGGCGAACAGTCGGTGGTGGTTGAAAAGGTGCTGGCCAGCCTGGGTAGAAAACCTAATCTGGATAATTTAGGCCTGGAAAGCCTGTCAATAGAAATCGATGATCGTGGCATTCCTGTTTACGATCCGTTGACTATGCAACTAGGCCAATCCTCAATTTTTATCGCCGGTGATGTGAATGCTGATCGTGCTTTATTGCACGAAGCCGGTCATGAAGGTCGTGTCGCGGGTTACAACGCTGTGCATGAAAATGTTACCGCATTCAAACGAAAAACAGCTTTGGCTATTACTTTTTGTGATCCCAATATTGCTACGGTCGGTGCGCAACTTGATGAGCTGAATGAAGCTGAGATAGTCGTTGGTGAAATCCAGTTTGGTCCCGTGGGTCGAGCTTTAATTATGGCTAAAAATCGTGGTGTTTTGCGTATTTATGCCAACAGGGCCGATGGTCGATTACTGGGTGCGGCCATGGCCTGTGTGAAGGCAGAGAATCTGGCGCATTTACTGGCCTGGTCGATACAGCAGGGTCAGAGCGTACAGGATTTATTAAAAATGCCTTTCTATCATCCGGTTATTGAAGAGGCGCTACAGGCAGCACTTTATAGTGCTTACAGTCAGCTTGATGTGAAAGAAGAACTGGTCGAGCTGGAAAAACTATAGCTATCGCCCGCTCAGTCGTATCAGGCTAAATTCACTGATCAACTGATTTTCAATCAGGCTCTGAGCCAGAATTTCAAGGTTGTCATTGTTCTTGGTTTGTATGGTGAATTCATATTGTATGAAGTGACCTTCATCAATCAATTCATAACTGGCAGTACTGGTTTTGAAATGGTGGCTTTGCACTAATTCGTATAAATCTTTTTTACCGATAGATTCATTGCGTTTGCAACGTACCATAAGACGACTGAAATTGTAGGTCGGTAATTTTTTTTCAAGCCAGCCAAAGCCATTGAGTACCAGTACGGTGATAAAGGCGGCTGATACCGCGGCAGTAAAAAATCCCATACCAACCACAATGCCAATAGCTGATGACATCCAGATTGAAGTGGCTGTAGTCAGGCCTCTAATAGTGAGTTTTTCCTTGAGAATAACACCTGCGCCAAGAAAGCCAATACCAGTCATAATGCCCTGGCCCATGCGGGTTGGGTCAACACGGATAGTGTCGATGGGTACACCGGCCAGTAAATCCCACTGAAAAACAGTGACCAGCATAAGTAGTGCAGATGATGTTGCTACTAGTGTGTGGGTGCGCAGGCCTGCAGGTCGCCCATGATAGCTGCGCTCAAAGCCAATAATGGCACCCAGAATAACAGCCATTAATAATCGAACAAAAACTGCGTAGTAATCAATAGTCACAGGGGACTCCTTACATTGAAATATTTATTGAACCGTGGAAATAAGAAATGCGATAAAAGCGACCAGAACAGCAGCCAGTAATAGCAAAGTGCCCCAGTGTTTTTCTTCAGCATTCTTGCTGCGTTCCATGGTGGCTTTTATGCCGGGAAAAAAGAAAAAGACAACAAGTAGCCCCATTGCCCCTAATAATATTTGCTCCCAAAGTTCCATAAAGCTTTTTCCTAATCAAATTTATAGTGTTTTTCGATGTCTTCGACAATATCCCAGATACATTTCGTACCTTTGGGAAAAGTTACCATGTCACCGCGTTCGATAGTGACAGGTTCCTTGCCTTCGGCGGTGATAATGGCCTTGCCCTCAACAATATAACAAGTTTCAGTCTTGTCATATTCCCAGTCAAATTTAGAGACTTCTTTTGTCCAGATCGGCCATTCGTCAACGTACAAAACTTCAAGTTTAATGGGAGTTAGATGGTGCTCAATGATAATATCATTCATAATTATTACTTGGATTGCGTTAAGGCATCGATATATTCGACCAATTATACGCAGTTAACACAATTTCATAAAGAGGATGGACATGCTGCATTCAGCTGGAATAGATAAAAATATTTTTACCGCTAATGTTCATGACTTTGAAGACAGGGTAATTAAAGTATCTCACCAAAAACCAGTGCTGGTAGATCTATGGGCAGAGTGGTGCTCACCTTGCAGAGTGATTGAGCCTATTTTGAAACAACTTATTGCAGAGTATGAAGATGAGCTTTTACTGGCAAAAGTCGAAGTGGATGAAGGTGATGGGGAAAATATGAAACTGGCTGGGCGTTATCGGGTTAGAGGTTTCCCTACTGTGATACTGTTTATTGATGGTGAAGAGAAGGCTCGCTTCAGTGGTGCCAAGCCGCTCTCATTTATTCGCCAGTTTGTTGATGACAATACCAGTGTTTGATATTACAGTTTAATAAGTGAATAGCTGACATTTAGTATGGTATAAAAGGCTTCGCCTTCAGGTAGTTTTAATTCAAATTCATCGTCCAAAGATTTGCCCAGCAGGATTTTTGCCATGGGTGAATCCATGCTGATATAGCCTAATTTAGGATCGAGCTCGTCAGGGCCAACGATGCGATAAATATTTTCAATATCCTTATCATCTACAAGATGAACCCAGGCACCAAAAAAAACCTTATCCTGGTCATCTGGAATACGATCAACCACTTTAATGCCGTCCAGTCGTTTTCTTAAATGACGAACACGTGCATCGATCTCACGCAATTCTTTTTTACGATAAATATATTCCGCATTTTCTGAACGATCGCCTTCTGCAGCGGCTGCAGACAATGCTTTTGTAACTTCAGGGCGACGCTTAAACCAGAGAAAATCTAGTTCTTCGCTTAAACGCTGGTAACCCTCGGGAGTAATGTACTTTGAACCTGGTTTCTGAGGTGGTCGATATCGCCCCATATCACTTTATCTCAATGTGTGTGGAATTTAAGTTTACATGACTGTGAGCTGATAAAAAAATTCAATGGCTGTCACCTTGACTTGATTGATGTCTGGGCGCCCAATATTGGGGTGAGAGATAGATGATGGGGGTGTGTGATGACTGGTGTAATGCAGGGTTCAGATATGGTTGAGCGAAGAGTGGGCAGTGATGATCGCCGTTGTATGGGTGAAAGACGTAGTGAAGAGCGTTTAAGTTATGAAGATGGTGAATTTCGTAGTAGTAATCCGCGTAGGGATAAGGATGTCAATAGACGCCTGATAGAAGGTGAATTGTGGTGGAGTAGGCAGTCACTTTTTTAGTCAATGTTGTGTGTGCGGTGATATATCTAGTTGTGTTTGATCTGGAGAAAGTTTTGGCTTATCTCAAAAACTGCGATTGAAGCCGCACAAATAACATTCATCGAAGAGTTCATTCCTAACATGGGGATGTGTATGCAATGATCGGAAGCTTCCAATAACGCATCACTAACGCCTTTGGCCTCATTACCAAGAATTAAACAAATTTTATTTATGCCAGTAAAATCAAATTCACGAATGTTTTTACTATGGCTAGTTAATTCCAGGCTGAGTATTGTATAACCCTTTTGTTTAAGTTGTTTTATTATTAGTAATGGGTTTATTTCAGTGCTATGTGGAACATTTCTTTCTGTGAAGCGAGAAACTTTGCTGAGTTTTAAATTGGGTGAGGTGCACACATCACCAGTCAGGTATAAGTGCTCAACGCCCAGTGAATCACAAAGCCGGAATAATGCGCCGACATTTTTTGTTAGGGTAATGTTATCAGCAAGAATTGAAATGGGATATTTAGAAGTGCCTTTCTGGTGATCGTCAAAGGTAAGTTTTTGGTGTTTCATGAGTACATTTGTTTTGATGCTAGAAGCTTTATATTATCACTACTCTTTTAACTGGACACCCACAATAAAAATTGACCACCTTTTAACTGGACACCCACAATAAAAAATTGACAACCAGCACCGTCAACGCTAATGTTCACATATTCATACGGAACTGAACTATTTAGGCTTATAAGGAAATAAACCATGCCCACCGCACGAAAAAATCAAATCTCACTGGATGCTACGCCTTATTACCACTGCGTCTCTCGCTGTGTCCGACGTGCTTTTTTATGTGGTAAAGATACGCTCACCGGCCAAAGCTTTGAACATCGACGTGGCTGGATTGAAGACAAAATGCTAGAGCTCGCCAACGTCTTTGCTATGGATATTTGTGCTTATGCGATTATGTCTAATCACTACCATGTGGTTTTACACGTAGACAATGAGCTGGCCAATAACTGGTCACTCGATGAAGTCATCCAGCAATGGCATCTATTATTTAACGGCTGTGTATTATCACAACGTTACCTAAAAAATGAGAACCTCAGTCAGGCTGAATTAAAAGTGTTATCAGAAGTGGTTCAACAATGGCGACAACGCCTAATGGACATCAGCTGGTTTATGCGCTGCCTAAATGAAGATATAGCCCGGCAGTCCAATGAAGAAGACCACTGCACAGGACGATTCTGGGAAGGTCGATTTAAATCACAAGCCTTACTTGATGAAGCATCACTGGCCGCCTGCATGGCCTATGTGGATTTAAACCCCATCAGAGCCACACTGGCAAAAACACCCGAAAGCTCAGAACATACCTCAATCAAACAACGCATAAAAAAAGCAAAAACCGCTCACAACCCGAATCACCCACAACAACAAACCAGATCACTGATGCCCTTTGCTGGCAATCCACGAAAAGACATGGCCAAAGGCCTGCCTTTTCGACTAACCGATTACATCGAATTAGTGGAATGGACAGGGCGAATCACACGAGACGATAAACGCGGTGCCATCAATGCATCACTGCCACCAATTCTTGAAAGATTAAACATAGATGCCAGACACTGGGCTTACATGACACAGAACTTTGAAAGCCGGTTTAAAGGCTTAGTGGGCTCCGTATTCAAACTCAAACAGGCCTGTGAGAAAATCGGACTACAACGCACTCCAGGACTTACCGCTTGCAAGGAATGTTTTCCTTAAGTAACAAAAAAACCACTTCACTAATAAATGATCATTTGCAGAACGCTGTTGATGATTGTTGTGTCTTTTAGAAAACAAAACTACGTATTTACGTTCAATAAAATAGTCATTTCAATATAAACCTTATTACAATCTCTTTCTGAAACTCAT
>Ga0224511_10005353_pt1 | contig 10041 bp, 4 predicted proteins | sample SF_May12_sed_USG_2_FD_169988 | JGI IMG/M metagenome (GOLD analysis project Ga0224511, IMG submission 169988) | Sediment microbial communities from San Francisco Bay, California, United States - SF_May12_sed_USGS_8_1 | ecosystem: Environmental > Aquatic > Marine > Sediment | place: USA... | reverse complement strand
ATAATGTTATAACATAAATGATTGCAGTGTCAGTTGCATGTTGAAGTGAGGTTTTTATAATGTTATAACATAAATGATTGCAGTGTCAGTTGCATGTTGAAGTGAGGTTTTTATAATGTTATAACATAAATGATTGCAGTGTCAGTTGCATGTTGAAGTGAGGTTTTTATAATGTTATAACATCAATGATTGCAGTGTATTTCTTTCAGCAACCCATTAGCCTGCAATGCAGTCAACACAGTCCCCATCAGCTACAAGTGGCCAGCCAATGAAGGATGGAAAAGTATTCTATGTAATAAATATTTTTCTGACAGAGAAGTTTTTCTAATATAATTGGTTTTACATATTTGTTTCCCCATGTACTGAATGTTGTAAGGAAATGAACAGTGCAGGCTTGCAGTTTATCAGATTGAGTGATATGTCTGTGACTTCTGGTATCTTTTTTTTGCATGTAATTTTTAAGTTTTTTCCAAAACCAAGGCTCCTTTTTTCCAAACAGGCTATGGTTCCTGAGGACATTTGCTTAGAGTATGACATTTGTTAATGCCAAACCCAAAAACGTGCCTTTATTCTTACTTGACAAATAATGTAAAATACTGCTCAATGGAGTTTAACAGCATGACATAGACTTGCACATTTCAGTTTCATCATTGTAATATAGGTTCCAAAACGTGATCACAGCAGTTTGCATCCTTTATCAAGAATTGGTAGACCTGAACATACCCTGGGAGCAATGGATGACTTTAGTCAGAGTGGTCTAATGCTTAAGACACCTCACACACGTGGGGAAACCTGGGTTCAAATCCCAGCTCTGTCAGTCTATCCAACTCCCAGTGGTGGGAATGGCACCATTTAAACCAAAACAGATAGTTTAGTGTTATCCTAACTTACATTTTTAACACAATTTGAGAGAGAGAAGCCTGACCTAACCTTACATGCTGAGCACTAAGCAAGGAAGCATCTGGTACCCTTTTTATAATGTGTTTGGTATGATGTGGACAGGGATTGAACGCAGTATCTCCTGCTAACAGGGTGAACACTCTTAAAATTGGCAATCATTGTAATTGTGATTCAAATTTAATAATAAAAAAAACTCAGAAGTTATTTTTCTTTATTGCACATAACAAATATAAACATAAACATGATAGCAACTATGTATTCTTTTTATTTCCCAATATACATAGTTAATTAATGGTGACCATTTTTTTATTATTTTAAATACCCTGTATCAGGTTATAGTCAAGCAGAGCAAGTAACACAATTTTGGTCTAAGATTTTTTTGGGCGAATTTTATTTAAGGCTTTTCCGCCTTATCCTTCTTCTTTATTTCAGATTTGAAAGGCAGAGCTCATAGAAAAGCTGTGAAGTGTTAGAGAAACAATTACCAGATAAATGTATGAACTGCAAATTATTCGTTTACCACAGCCACCATAATTAGGCATATCATAAAAATAAATAGATTTTTATTATGTTAAATATATAATGCCAGATTTTAAATATAAACAAATAGAAATTCATGTGCATGAAATCGCAAAATTTGAACTTAAGTTTAGTGATATTGTATTTAGCCATTTAGGTTGGACATGAATAAAGCAAAATAAGATAAAGGTGAAAATAACACATAAAAATTATAGTTAATAAATATAGATAACATAACATCTTTTTGGTCAAATATACCAAAACGGATAAATTCCAAAGAATATTTCAGCATATTTCTGTTCAAATGTCCTCTAAAACTAAACAAGAGGGCCCACAGGGCCCTGGGTCGCTCGCCTGAGAAAAAGGTCAAAGGCCACAGTGGAGCCATTTATTGAGGACCACTAATGTTGTACACCAAATATCAAGGCATTAGTAGATTTTTACAAGAAGATTTTCAAGATTTTCCTATATTACCCTATATAAATCAGATATGCCCCCCAGGCAGGACCAATTTTATACTATATTTTTTTTTGACTGAACAATCTTTCTAGCAACCAATTAGAACCATTTGAACAATTTTGGTAGGGGACCAGGGATCATTCCTGTTGAGTTTGGTCAAATTCCCGTAAGTATGGCTCAAGAGAAGAAATCGTTTTATGTTTTCCATATATAATTCAATTTAAAATTGTGACATCCTGGACGGGATCGATTTTGACCCCAGGGGCATAATTTTAACAACTTTGGTAGAGGACCACTCTGGGACCATTCCTGTTAAGTTTGTTCAAACTCCCATTAGCGGTTCAAGAGAAGAAGTCATTTGAAGTTTTCCTTATATAATTCAATGTAAAATTGTGACCCCAGGGGGGGGGGGGGGGTCAATTTTGACCCCAGGGGCATAATTTAAACAACTTTGGTAGAGGACCTCTAGATGATGTTTTATACCAAATATGAAAGCTCTGGGCCTTGTAGTTTCAGACAAGAAGATTTTTCAAAAATTGCCTTTTGAAACCTATAAGTATTTTTTGACCCTGTGACCTACATGTACATATGCAACCAATCAGAACCATTTGAACAATTTTGGTACAGGACCACCAAGGGACCATTCCTGTTGAGTTTGGTTAAATTCCCATTAGCGGTTCAAGAGAAGAAGTTGGTTTGAACAACTTTGGTAGGGGACCACCCATGGACCATTCCTGTGAAGTTTGGTCAAAATCCAATGAGCAGTTTCAGAGGAGAATATGTTTAAGTAAAAAGGTTGACGGACGACGGACAAAGGCTCATCACAATAATAAAATAAATCTGAAATACAAAATGTTCACATATTGTTGAACAAATTAAATATGCCTTAGTGCTTTTGACTATGTGTCTTTTTTAGGGGCTTACAAAGATAATGTGAATACGAATTCATTCGGTAATAAAACATTTGGAGTATACTGGTATAGCTGAATGCCAAAGCATCATATGAGGACAAACCAATGCAGACTCAACAAATGCCCGCCTTAATGATCGACAGAGTGACTCCTATTATATTCTCTCTCAAACGATGTTTGCAGGAATGTAATAACATTACCAATCAAAGGCTTGGTGCAAAGCTATTGTAACTTGTTATTTAAAATACCGAGTAAAATCACAAATATAGCCAGTACTATATGTAAACAATAACAGAAATTTGGTGGATGTCAACACCGTTATTGGTACATATCGTGTATACTAATACTCTTTTTAAGTATTTTACAAAATGCTTTGGTGTTGTTATTATTTCATTCTGTTTGACGTTAAAATATCATCTTTTATTGAAACATTTAAAAAATAGTTTATAAAAAGATCAGACATACCCCCATAGAATTATTAAATAGTAATCGCTACACAGCAATCATTTCATAAAATCATTACATAGCAATAATAAATGCAAAGGTAATCATTACATTTGTAAACACTACCATTTACAAAATTAAATATATGATTATGATCTTAGACATCTTCTATACAATTATTTTTGTACATAAACCACAATTTAATGTACAATAAAAATACAGTTCACATTGTTTATCAACTGCTAGTCTTTTTTAAATCTTCTTCGGTCTGGAGGTGGACTTATATGACCTTGAACGGGATTCTGGTTCTGAAAACAGAACAAAAATATGCATACATGTGTCTTTACAAACTGACTGTTTTTTTTCAGAAGTACTTAAAGATGCTATGCCTGTATCTTTTAGGTCAGAATTGTTTATATCTTACATTTTAACCATATTTAAGCAGTGAAACCTTCTCCCGTAAATATGAGACACTGCCAAATATAGTTTTCTATGCATGTAAAAATTACAGATACGAGAAGTGCCGCAATGCGACGAAACCAGGTTTTCAACGATTCAACCAAGTATTGATGTGACAGGAATAAGAAATGAAAAATGGCAGTGAAAAAAAAATGATGCCGTTATTTTGGTTGCATTGGTTGCATGCACCATTTTGGTGTCAATAGGCCAAAGCAAACTTAAGTTATTGAGCGGAAACAGAATTTCTATTTTTAGTAACAGTGACCTTGACCTTGATCACAGACACCTGGGTAGCAATCCCAAGCTGCGCCTTGATGTAAGCTACCCATGCAGCAATTTTGGTGTCAATAGGCCAAAGCAAACTAAAGTTATTTGAGTGGAAACTGAATTTCTATTTTAAGTAACAGTGACCTTGACCTTAATTACAGACTCCTGCGTAGCAATCCCAAGCTGCCTCGTGATATAAGCTACCCATACAGCAAGTTTGGTGTCAATAAGCCAAAGCAAACTAAAGTGATTGAGAGGAAACCAAAAGTTATTTATCTGTCGCAAAATTTTGCAGTTTCTTTTGCAATGTTAATTCATTTTGTATACTTAACATCTTGAAAGATTTGTGACCGATTATATTAAAGGGTATATTTAAGATACAGATCTAGCATCATTAAATTATTTTGTAATCAGCCTACTCCCTATTTTTCGAAATATGTCAACAAAGTCGAATTTGTTTTACAATAATGTTTTGGTTAATAAAAAATACAAAAATGTTACAATAATGTTTTGGTTGCCCTTTTCATGGGTTTGTTAAGGTCAACATTCATAAAACCACAAACATTTCCTGCCCAGGAATATAAAAGCAATCACTCAACCATAAAATGGGAAAGGCAACATTTCTAGCCATATATAGTCTATTTCTTTTTCATTCTTTGCACTTCAAGATTGATTTTGAGATATTAACTAGGCATGCACTCTGAGGTAAAAGACACTTAATATGACAATTCCTATGCTAGTCATTTGAAAATGAAAACCATTTAAAGAATGCATTAAGTTGCATCGTCAAGTAAACAGAATTCAAGGCTAAATTTTTTATACAATTTTGCAATTTTAGATCAAATTTTAATCATTTGTATTTTTTCTCTAACAGTAATTACCACTTTTTTCATGAAAAACAAAAACACGGCTATTTATTAATGTAACATTGAAATAAATCTTGCTAAATAATGTGCATTCAACAATTATAAATCATGAAGCGTAGAGGCTTGACAGTTTTCATTGAAGGCAATTAACGGTGGGAATAAACTATTTTTAGCTACAAAAAGCTGAGCTCATGATCTACAGCAGCCTCACTTTGATAATTTTCCCGCCAGTTAAACCGCTACTGTATATATAAAGCTATTTGGCTTAAGACCTCTTCACAGTCTTCAGTTTATAAGTCAAAGCTTTGCACAGGTGTTATCTATCTGAACAGGGAATTAAATAACATGGGAGTGTTGCAAAATGAATTTTATTATCCATCTTGTGGTTATATGAATTAGACTTTTTGTTAATGTGAAATTATTGACATTAAATATTGAAATATGGAGAATCAAAACAAGGCTGTGTTAGATTTATTGTGGAAAATTGATAAAAGACTCGACAATTTAGATACTGAAATAAAAACTTTTGAACTGGAAATAAACAAAAAAATAAAACAACTGGAAAATAATGCTGCACACCAAAATAAAAGGGAAAACATACTGGGCCAATGGGGACAAAGTGAAGAAACCGCTCCAAAAAATTTATACTCGAGCTCCAATGAAGGAAATATTACAGGCAGTCACTGCGGACATTATGACAAACAAAGGAGCAGCAGTGACCTTGCAAGAGTGACCCAAGATTCCCTAACTAAGAAACCAGGAGTGGGGCCAATTGTTTCCACAGTAACCCCAAGTTGTGAACTAATGTCGGAACATGTTACCATAAAAAACCCTGACAGTGAGGAGAACTTTTTGGCCCAAGTCAGGGCCGAGATGCAAGGATTGGAAGGGCAGAAGGAGAGAAAATCCCCACTCACCAAAGCAGCATCTTTCTCCAGCCCTGACAGGGTCAAAAAGAGGCCCGAAGTCAGGGCAAACTCGTATCCACTACCTAAAGGTGAGTTTACGAAACTATTTTTAAAAATCAATTATAGTTTGCATTGATTTGCCATTCTGTTTTGTGAGTAAAATATTTTTATCTGTCAATTAATAGTTTTAAGATATTTAAAAAAAAGTTTTTTTGACAAATTGAGCAATAATAAAACTGGAGACGATTCTATCATTTTAACAAATCTTCCAGTTTTTAAAGTGTTTGTCTGGGTAAAAATGATACATTTTGAGGAAGTTAACAATTAAACACTGACTCAAATGGTATGCCTGATTATTATGAATTAAACACAAATACCTGCCCTGAGTAAACAAAATCAGTATGGAGGAGACCATGGCTTTGCATGCTTTGTGTTATTTTGTTCAAAATCTATTTTTGATGGGATCACTTGGAATAAAACATGCAAATACAAAATAAAATAAAAGCAATTTGTTAAACAAAAACCCACTGAGGTCTGCATGGTTAAATGTGACAAATAATAATGTCTTAAAATAATAAAATGCTTAAGAGGTATTACTCAATGGTGAACTTTAGTTGAACTTTGCTATGAACTTCACGCGAGATCGAAGGTCGAGCGTGATGTGACTTTACACAGGCAACGAGAAGTGATACAAACCGACGGATCAATTTTCTAACGTAATGTTCCTTTTATTATATACATTTTCCATAACTTTTTAAATCGTTTTAATCTAAAAACAACTGATTTACAATGAAATGTACGCTAAATTCTAAAAAATAACATTGGTGTGATGTCACAACTTATGTGCTATTGATTACACACAGTAGGAGGGTGATACAGGATTTTAATCCGTTACACTTGAAGGAAGCATGATATGGGATTTTCGATATGGCCTGTTGTATTCGTTAGCTCGTATTGTATACCGATCATTTATAGGTATATAATAAAATGCTTTTCCTAGATGTTTAAACAAATATCCATCTCAAAAGCATAGTCAGCTAATAAGTGACATTTTAATGAATCAATATCCCGAACAGGAAAGCAAATCATGTAAATTTATGACAGTAAATTGTTCAGCAACATGCAACCAGACCTCAGTGGTTTTTCTTAAAGGCTCAATATATTATTAACTCAATATTAACCGGAAAAGGGGTTATAAATATAATTTTCCTTTCCAAATTTCAGACGAGCTGGAAAGACATACCAACTTCCTTCGAGAATGTCTTTCCAAGGCGATTCAATGGAATATGGTTGACATCTTAGAGCACTGCAAAGCCCACAAAAAAATCCCGTTACCTGATTGGGTCACTGATGAAGAGGAAAAGTTTATCAACAACAGAAGAAGGAACAAAACCAAGAACAACATGAGAAAGTTTTTGTGTTTGCTGATTAAGCAAGACTTTGACAAAATGCAACATTGGCTGGTAACTGAAGAAGAACTACCACAAAATGTACAATCACGAGTCTGGACAACCTTTCACGAATTTAAGGACCATGATTTGAACATGACCAAATTGAGATGTCTTCGTTGTCGCATAATGGCCAACACATGTGTCAAGAATATTGCAGATCAGCTAATGAGTGCTGGAATCATTGACGAAAGTCTGTTTTACAAGCTTATTGACACAGAGCAAAAGATTGGTAGTCAAGAGGAACTTTGGAACGAAATATTTGATGCTTGTCTGCAATACCACAATGCTCAAAATGTGGTTTGTGTGTTTAAGGTTGTTCTAACAGATCTACACATGAAATCTGAGGGCAGGCAAAGCCAGTTTTTTAAGCAGATACTGTCAGAGATGCGAGCCAATTCAGATGAGCCCGCAGAAATGGTCCTACAGTGCCAATGCCACCTGATTTGCTCACGGCACTTACATCCGGTCTCCTGTCTCAAAAGCTTCACACTCGCTGGGGAATACATGTCTCAAAGGCAGACAGTGAACAAAAAAGATCCAACATGTTCCAACATTGTCAATCAAAACATGAAAAAACAGGCCACTGTACCAGAAAACGCACAACCCAGACAATGCAGAAATGCCAAAGGCCTACAACAAGAGAACCCGCTTGATAGTATTGACATTCCAGATGGTTCAGCACAACACACGGCTAGAGGTCAACATGAATTTGATTCCTCCAGTTCTCTTTCCACGCAATCTTCTGCTTGTTCTGGTAGTTCAGAGTTTCAGGCCAGTGGTGAGGTGTCTTCAAATGAAGACCAAGAAAAGAAAAAGGATAAAATCAACACAAGAGAAAGAAAGCATGGTTGGCAAGAAAGCCGACAGAACTCTGTTATCAGAAAATTGAGCTCTCCAAGAAGATGTGAAGAAGACAGACAGTCAAGGGACATTGTTGGTTCTGCTAGTTCTGCTAACCCTGTAAGACGATCAGCAAGCAGCCAAAGGGCTGGTGATATGAACATTCCAATGGCATGGGGTCGTTTCCAACAACTACTATGCCAGCAAGAGATGAACACTGTGATAAATAAAAATGTCAATAAGCCAAACCATATCTACCACGCAGACAATGTCTTTGTTAGCAGTGTCATAGAAAAACATTCACATTCGTCCAAAAAAGTCAGGAACACCAGTACAAAAAAATGAAAATCAGTTAGAATAATATTTTTTTAAAGAGACATTAACAACATAATTTCATCACAAAGGGACTCATAAATGACTCATACGAAGCCATCTTATTATAAAACTTCTTGGTGAAAAATATTTTTTACATTGCTGGTGTCAATCGTAAATTAATTGCTTTTTATTGGGTAAAAGCAATACATGTATATTATTGTCAAATTGTAAATATAATATGTTTTGCATTGGTCATGGCTGCTGGCAATATATTTATATCTGATTCATTATATTTAAAGTATCATTGAACATTTGCACTGGACATATAGAACAGTGTGTATTTATACAAGTTGTTTCACATACCTAAATGCTTTATTGTTACACTGAAGTCTTTGATACATGTTTTAGTGTTTTGCTGTGATGGTAATAGTCTAACTCAGTCTATAAACTATGATTTCTGCATTGTTTTTGTTTGTCATGTTTTAAACAAACCATGAGTTTTACATTGTTTTTGTTTGTTATGTTTTAAACAAACCATGAGACAATTATTGGTAGATGGAAAATTGAAATGGATTGCTCTCGGTACAATTGATTGATCGAAGTAAACAATAAATATGTGATCTGCAACTTTAAAGAGATCTTTGGAGAAAAAAAGGAACATTACAGATAACATGCTCTTAAGTAATTAGGCAGTTTACAAGTGAAATGTTATGACCATCTTATGAAGTATTGCAAATTCACATTTTTTCTGTGACAATAGCTTATAAATAGACACAAATCATTCTTAAAATTTGTTAAGTATTTAAGTAGTTTACAAGTACAACATTTCGACTATTTTATGAAACTGCAAAATCAGGAATTTGTGTAACATGTTTTTTATGCATGTGGTCTTCATTTCATTCAATTGTTATTGTATCAAATATAATTAGGATAAGAAATATAAATTGAATACTCATGCAAAAGTTTAAGATTGAAAAAACACAAATTTAAGATTAGTGTGAGAGCCTTCTGACTGCACAATTTCTAATTATCCTGCTTACCTCACGTGAAAAGTATCTTCTCTCTATAACCTGCAAAATATAATAAGATCATGCAAAAGGCATTTAAACAATTTTGAAATCAATAGGGGTGTGACAAAGGAATTCCTTTCCTTTTGTTTTCTTCTTTTAACTGCAAGCAATGAAATAAGAACTGATAACATTTTTTAACAATATGAGCACAATTAAATGGAAATACCACCGACAAGCTATTTAGCATCAAACAAAAGTAGAATGCATAATATTATTATAATATCATTATTATGTAAATAAAATGATTGCAAACATAAACCAGTAACTTAATGCTTGTGTTTCAACAGAACATTAACTTTATGCAAGAACAAGCTCAGGTAGACACCAAGGTGGGTTGTATTAGAATTATCAGATTCCCGACTAGAGCCCCAACTCATTCCTTATCACTTTTTGCACAATAAAAATGTTACAACTAGACATGCTTATTCACCTTGTTAAAGTAAGGCCTAAAAATAATATGTGTGTTTAAGGTAACCCAACCAAACCCAACCCTACCTACAGTGAACTCGACAGTTCCGGGTCAGTAAAGAAATTAACGTAGGGCGTCCCTTTAAAACAAAAGTCTGGAGAAACAGAACTGTATATACTGTTTAACAAATTATTCCTCTTTACTTTGATACAATTCATGAAAT
>Ga0224511_10005352_pt1 | contig 10041 bp, 5 predicted proteins | sample SF_May12_sed_USG_2_FD_169988 | JGI IMG/M metagenome (GOLD analysis project Ga0224511, IMG submission 169988) | Sediment microbial communities from San Francisco Bay, California, United States - SF_May12_sed_USGS_8_1 | ecosystem: Environmental > Aquatic > Marine > Sediment | place: USA... | reverse complement strand
AACTATATTTCAGCGTAGGTGTTTTGGGTTAGACATATTCTTCCACCTGATACATCCGAGGCACAATCGCCGATTAGGTGGAATTGGCCAAGTAGTTCCGATTGGATTTTAGATGTCAACTTAAAAGTTTTTGCTGACAACTAAAAAATTAGGTGACAACTAATAATTTTAGGTGACAACTAAAACATTTCAGTGACAATTTGTAATTTTAGACCTCAGAAGTTTTTAGTGAAATGATTACAAAATAGCAAATGATTGATACTGGTTTATTCCCAGGTGCTACACGACCACATGGTCTATCGGTATGAGATTTTCGAGGTGCTGGGTAAGGGGTCATTTGGTCAAGTGGTCAAGGCGTACGACTACAAGACAGATCAGATGGTGGCCATCAAAATCATCAGGAACAAGAAAAGGTAAGACCTTTAATGTAACTGTAAAATCAGACTGTATGTTTTCTGCACTGTACAATTCATGTATCAACAGAACGCCTGAAATGACATCCGAATGTTCACACAAATGCAGAAAAACATGTTATGTCAATGGTCATGATGCACATGCGCTTGTCCAGCACTACACAAACAATACTGACTTCTCATTGTCACAAATGACATTGTGCATTTTTACGTTACATAAATTCCACCTTGAAATGGCCTAAATGTCAAAAGCAACATATAACCATAAACACAAAGCACAACCTTAAGTGGATTAAGTTGGACTGTGACTACATTGTTCTACATCATTGTGTAGTTATAGTTTTCTGGTCCTCTGGAATCATGTTTTGTATGATGTTTTGGATAGGAAATAGATATCCTCTCATACTCATCCAATCATTACCAGTGATAATTTATTGCCTTCATTTAGATTGTTGCCTTTTCCCCCCGTGCAGGCTGTGTTTCCTGAGGACTTATCATCTTCTCAGATTCATTAAATATGAAATTTTATCCTGTCGGCTAACTGTCTCATTGTAGATATTACATGTACCTACCATTCTACAAAAAGTAACAAAAAACTACATTATAATTATATAATTGTATATTAAATGTCCAGGTTCCACCATCAGGCGTTGGTTGAGGTGAAGATTCTCGATGCCCTGAGGAGAAAGGACAAGGACAATCAGTTTAACATCATACACATGGGCGAATACTTCTACTTCCGAAATCACCTCTGTATCACCTTTGAACTCATGGGGTAAGTCACGGTTCCTGGTGTATTTTGTATGAACTGAAATGAAATCAACCTTTTGTTAAGATTCATGTATTTAAACTTTCTAACACAATCAGTAGTTCTTTAAATTACTTTTCTAAAATCATCTGTAAAATGTTATGTGTGTGTTGTGCTTTTTTGTATTTTTTTTGTCAGCCATGCTGTTGTTGTTTAATAATTTAATATTAGGTGCCCTTTGATTTATTAATTATCTTTTAGCCTTCTTAAAAACACTACTCTTATGTTTAAAAATAAATCTCTATGGTCTAGCTTGATAAAAATACTTTAGCTTCCTAATGTTATGTAAAGCGACTGATTCTCCCGTGTAGAAGCTATCTTAAAAAAGCAACAATCTAAAAATAGCGGGGAATTCCTGACGTCATTAGTGTTTTCCGTACCTTTGCGCGGTGATAAGGCTAACGGTGTTCATCGAGGAATGAGCTTCATTTGTCCGGTAAAGGATATTGAAGCAATGGAAATAGAGGTGTAAATATAATGTTATGTTTGGTGGCTCCCGTGTTTCAGGATGAACCTGTACGAGCTGATCAAGAAGAACAACTTCCAGGGGTTTAGTATCGCCCTCATCCGCCGGTTCGCCTTCTCCCTGCTCCAGTGCCTCAAACTGCTGCACCGCGAGAAGATCATACACTGTGACCTCAAACCTGTATGTTGTCATCTCTAGTATCATACACTGTGACCTTAAACCCATATGTTGTCATCTCTAGTATCATACACTGTGACCTTAAACCTGTATGTTGTCATCTCTAGTATCATACACTGTGACCTCAAACCCGTATGTTGTCATCTCTAGTATCATACACTGTGACCTCAAACCCGTATGTTGTCATCTTTAGTATCATACACTGTGACCTCAAACCTGTATGTTGTCATCTGTAGTATCATACACTGTGACCTCAAACCTGTATGTTGTCATCTCTAGAATCATACACTGTGACCTCAAACCTGTATGTTGTCCACTTTAATATCATACACTGTGACCTTCAACCTGTATGTTGTCATCTCTAGCATCATACACTGTGACCTTAAACCTGTATGTTGTCCACTTTAATATCATACACTGTGACCTTAAACCTGTATGTTGTCATCTCTAGTATCATACACTGTGACCTCAAACCTGTATGTTGTCATCTCTAGTATCATACACTGTGACCTCAAACCCGTATGTTGTCATCTCTAGTATCATACACTGTGACCTCAAACCCGTATGTTGTCCACTTTCATTTTGTCTTTCCACTTTTGACAGCATTGTATTTGCCTACTTCATACGTCAGTTTTATCATGTTATTATATAGCCCACTTGATTCCAAACTTGGGTTTCTTTGCTCTCTTCAGGCCTGTGAATTTTTTTAAACCAACAACCTCTAGTTCATAGCGTGGTTTTAGCAGACTCTTATAGCCAGTTTAGTAACTTTATTATTATTTATAATTGGCTAGTTCATTTTTTTACATGTCCTTGTAAAGGTATTTGACCTATATTAAAGAGTAAGCCAATGGCATGTCTTTTCTAAGATTTTTAAAAGGACCAGAAATTGCAGTCAATTTCATAACGTGTTATTGGTTCTTGCATGACATTTATATTGTTTGTCTGTGTTTTGTGGCCCATGAATGTGCTTCTTGTTAAACCCTACGCCTGTGTTGCAGGAGAACATACTGTTACGACAGAGAGGTCAGAGCTCAATCAAGGTCATAGACTTCGGCTCAAGTTGTTATGAGCACCAGAGGGGTATGTTCATCTTTTTCTTGTATATGTTTTCCTTTTAACTTTGGAAGTTGACAACATATTGAAAATAAGTATTTCTATAAAATCAGTAAGATTATCATGTTAAGTGTGAACTTAAATTACTATGGCTGCTGCTGCTTGTGTAACTTTCAAATCTAGTGATATCTGTAAATTCATGTACATGTAAATTATGTTAATCTTACCTTTATTTAACCTAAAAAAGAGCACAACATTGTTCCTTTCATTGTATGACGCTCATAGAGATTGTCCCTCACATCTGACTCATTGGTGGAACAAACAGGTGCTTGTGTAGTCGAGACTTAGTGCTGGTTCAAACTGGGAAACTTCGTTGGTGGACTGGGAGCCGTGTCCGAAACAACATAGCATTCAGTCATGGAAACAAACATCCAAACCTTGACATTACTAGAGCTGCAAATGCTGCTGCTGCTGCTGCTACTGCTGCTGCTGTTGCTGCTGCTGCTGCTGCTGCCGCTATTGTCAATTTCTGTGTATACGTACCTACATTTTGTTGACCATAGCCTATCTAAGGTTACCATGTGTGTTTCAGTGTACACATACATACAGAGTCGGTTCTACCGCTCGCCCGAGGTGATCCTGGGTCTGCCCTACTCCATGCCCATAGACATGTGGAGCTTTGGCTGCATCCTCGCAGAGCTGTATACTGGTGGGTCCCTCATTAGTATACTTGTCTCTCTCTATTGTGTTTAAATTGTGTTGTTTTGCTATTGAAAAACAAATAAGTTTGCCTAGAGACAGCTTATTAATCCCATCTACTGTCATGGCTTGAATTTGGGTTGGAAAGAAACAGTGTTTCCCTATTGCTAATGTTGGCATTATTTTCTGTGTTGCAAGGTTTCTTTGCTTTCTTTATTGCTAGGTTACCATTTTGTCTTTGCTGCTTAGTCACCATATGCTGTTGGATTCACTTAATTAAAATGCAGTCTTTGTTGCAAGGTTACCATGCCTTCTATGTTGCTATATTACAATGTTGTATGCGTTGCTAGGTGACATTGCTGTATGTGTTGCTAGGTTACCATTCCGTCTATGTTGGTATATTACCATGTTGTATGCGTTGCTAGGTTACCATGTTGTATGCGTTGCTAGGTTACCATTCTGTCTATGTTGCTATATTACCATGTTGTATGCGTTGCTAGGTGACATTGTTGTATGCGTTGCTAGGTGACATTGCTGTATGCGTTGCTAGGTGACATTGTTGTATGCGTTGCTAGGTGACATTGCTGTATGTGTTGCTAGGTTACAGTGTTTTGTGTTGCTAGGTTACCCATTGTTTCCTGGAGAAAATGAAGTGGAACAGCTTGCGTGTATTATGGAAATCATGGGCCTGCCACCAAATATGGTGCTCGAGCAGGCAACACGCAGAAGGCTTTTCTTTGGTGAGTTTATTAAACTTCAAGATTTTGTGATTATACTGGGCATAGTTAACCAGTTTTTTGCAGCATAAACGATAAAACTTCTGTATGTTTTTAAATGTGAAAGATAGAATCTTTTTAAGTATAAATATAAGACTGTCTGCATCCTACTGTCTTCATAATTAAACAATTTCATAAAAAAGAGTCAACAATCTCTATAGAGTATTAAAAACTTCTTTCTCTTTTTCTTCAATTACATTTTCTAAGAAAAGTCTTAAAACTGAAATCATTGAAAAACATGTATTAAAAATATCAACATCAACATGATTTGGTTGCGTAGATTCGAAGGGCAATCCGCGCTGTATCACTAACAGTAAGGGGAAGAAGCGACGAGTCTCCTCTAAGGATCTTCAACAAGCCATCAAGACGAGTGATGCAAACTTCCTTGACTTCATCCGACGATGTCTCGAGTAAGTGAACTATGGCTAGTAGGAATTATTCAGAAATAATTTTGCTTGTGTTTTATGTCATTTGAAAATCTCAGAAGGTCAAAATCACAGTGATAAAACTAAAACTTTGAAGTGCTTGAAGTAATGTTTCTTTACCTTTTCAGATTCTTTGATATTTTAATTGCTAGGACTTTAGTGTTGATGTTTTAGTAATGTAAAACAATCTCTTGGCCCGTCATTAAAGGATTGTCTATGTCTCCTACCATCTCCATATATAATATTAATCTGAGACAAAGTGAAAATCCTGCGGAAGAATAGCATGCAGGGAAAAATAGCAGCTAATCATAAATGGCAATTAATCATGCCACACTACTGACACGCCCCAAGTGCATGAGTGGCACTCTGTTTTCAAATGTAAAATTAAACCACTGTTGCTGCATTATAGTTGGGACCCGTCCACCCGGCTGACCCCAGAAGAAGCCTTACAGCATGACTGGATCAAAGACGGACTGGTGAACCGGCGCAGCAAGGACGCGGCGCACGGCAAACACAGCTCCAAACACGGGGGCCAGTCAGCCGCGTCCGACCACTCAACGGACCCATACAAGACTCCCGCACAGCCGCCACAGAAAGGTAGCGGGTCATTGTGTCTTTGGGATCATTCATGGTATGGATGTTTGAATAAAAACATGGAGCTAACTAAATCATTATAAATTATTCACTAGAACCAGCAATAGTTATACATGTACATGTATTGAAAAATAACATAAATATATGCAATGGTAAGTTAAATAAATGCTCAAAGTTTATAAACTTAAACTAAACTAAATAGTAATTTTGGCATAAAAAGTTATGCATAGAAATAAGGATATTTGTTGAATGATGGTTGTAAATAGAAATTTATTTCAAGAGTGATCATAGAACACAATATTTTCATGAGTGGCATAGCCACGAGTCAAAATATGATTTTTTTTATCACGAGTGAAATTAATTTCTATCTTACAACCAACATTCAACAAATTTTCTAACTGTTCTTATAATTAATCATTACTTAATTTATATACCGATTTCTAATACCCCCGTCCATTTCCAGAGAAGTCCAAGACGGATGAGTGGAAGTTGAACCTGAAGGAACGCCGCAGCTCCAAGAAGGAGGAACGTGTGCCGCCAGTCGGGGCCTCGGCGGAACAGAGCCAGGACGAGATCAAAACACACCGGGGTACGTGTCTAGTGTACATTAATGATGCACTTGTGTGCTTTTTTGGGGTCATAATTTTAATTTCAATGGTCATTTACCAAAGTACATACACTTGTATCTGGATCAGCTGAAACAGTTTCTGGCACAAGCTTCTGGACTCAGTACTAGTTACTCTTTGATCAGCTAAGATTTTCAAATTAAGTGTAAGATAATTGACTTTGGTGTTATGACAAAGCTATGTTAAAACAAAACAAAAAAATGATTTAACTTTTACTTCCAGCGCCCAGCGCCAAGTCTATCAAGATGAGTCAGAAGAAGACCCACGACTCGGAGGACGTCCAGATCACAAAGCTCAACCTGCACGGTAGCCATGGCAGCCACGGATCCGGTCACCATAGCAACAAGCAGGACATCAATGTTGGCAATCTGCCTCCCATTGCCAAATAGGGACTACTTCTTCTTCAGAACATTGCTTGAGATTACTTTGTATTAGAAACTACTTTCCTTGTATTTAGGGACTACTTTTATCATTCCTCAGTCAGTTCATATCATTTGTTATGATTTTGTTCTTAGTATTACCTCTAGTTGGAAAATAGAGACATTTATTTATAAATCTCTAGAAGTTCATATATCCTAGCTCAGCTGGGACACACCATCTGATGAAGCAGTTTATATTCCACCTACAATAAGTTTGTTTAACTTTTTAAGCCAAAATGAATGAGGCATACAGTGTGACAAAATACAAATATTTCTAGTATTTCATTCTAGACCTTTTTCTGTTGTACAATTTTATCAAAAGGATTTGACAGCTCTGCACTACATGTCTTCAACAGAAAAACTTTATTAGAACTGTCATTTGGTAATAAATCCCACATTTAAAAAAAAAAAAAAGATAACTAAATATAGAATCAACTTACTTTATAGAGGTCCCCTAGATTACCTGTCACAGCATGTGAAATAAGTCTCCAGTGCATAGGGACTCGCTGTTCTGTGATTGTTCTAGTACTTTTTATGATGTTGGAATGCTTTTTGTAATGTTTATTCGTTCAATGAAAGTTAGATGGACAGTACTGACAATGGTTACAAAGTCCTGAATTTAGAGGACGTAGAAAGATGTTACACATAAGTTGTTGTGTTTACAGTTTTGAAAGGATAAGATCAGGATTGCAATAATGTTGGAAATTAAAACTGTTATTTTTTCTCTCTTTTTAGTTGTAATGTTTACAGTGATGCATTTGTTGGTTAAGAATATACTCAACAGCTTTCCATGAAAATTTGTAATGCCTTTTTTTTCAAATTAAAAATACTGTTTAAAATAGTTGTTCTTGAACATATTAACAAATTGTTTAATATATTAGGTAGATTTTATTCTCAGGAATATTAGATTTTTATTAGAAGTTAACATTTTATGGATTTAACTGAGGTTTTACCTTGAAATAACAGTATTTTTTATTTGTTCAGTCATTTATCAAACAATGTTTACACACTAGTTAGATAGGTATTTTCTAATTTGTAAATATTTTGTGTTGACAGTGATGACAAGATGTTTGCTTAGTGGGAATCATATCTTTGTGAATTCATTTTTACTTTATTTTATGGATTTTATTAATTGTTTTTTAAGGTTATGTGATGGCTTTTTACAAAAAAATGTGCTTATAAATGCATATATATACTGGTTACGTATCATTTTAAGGTTTTATTGTAAAACCTTTGTTTGTTTGGAGTTACCAATTAGAAAACATTAGTTATTTGTACTGTAAAGAGATTGTTCTCATATTTTTTTGAAAATTTGTTTTCTTGAATATAATTTTTTTGGATTTGCCAAATATAATGGACCTTTATTTTTATTATGATTTTCTGTATTCTTGGCTCGTTTTAATAAGTTTTTTTCACTTGGCAGAGGAATTGGCAGCTACATCTTACAAAAAAAGAAAACAATTCCCATATTTGAAATATCATCGTGTGCTTATTTATTTTTTCACCTCAGTTTCATCATAGCGAGCATTTACTATATGTATATTACCTCGGTGTTATTTATAACATTGTTTTAACTGTATTAAATCAGGCTGGATGCATTAAAATCAAATCTATCACAGGTTATAAAAATGATAAATAAATTTATTCTGTTATTTTATGGAAAAAAATATCAGTGTATATATCATTTCTAGTTTTATGATAATAAAATACTTTTCTTTAAAAATTATAAATATTAGGCTAACAATATTAAAAAATCATATGTTAACATATAAAATATATGTTTACCTACATTCTATGATTATATTGATTTATATAATGATTGAATTAACTGTATTATGTTTACTTGTGGTTTGTGATCTTTGACAATCAATGTAGATTGAACATTGATTCTAATAATGCCAAAACATTGCCATTATCTACATGTATAATGATTTTCATGGTTCATATAGGCGAAATAAGAAATGTTTGTGTGCTACCAGTGTCGCATGGGATACACATTTCACAAAAATTAAATTCCTTGAGAATTGTATGATCCTAATTTTGGGCATTTATCATTTGGGTACTTCTGATGGTTTTATATGATAAATGGGTAAAATTTCATGGTGGATTTGAAGTTATGCAATTCGCGAACATCACATAATTAAGAACACTGCAAAAAAATTTCAACTCCACATTAGGTCCAAGAATTTTTAATTCATAGGTATTTTTTGTGTCAGAGTCAAAATTAATCGAACTGTTTTGAACATTTGTTCTTACTTTATGTTTCTGATGAAAAGTAAAACCATGTAAAGAAACAGCTTTACGTAATTGGTTATATTATAATATTATACAACATTAGGAAGATGTACAATTTTCCTTCTTGTAAAAAAAATCTTAATATTTATACATATTACATGTCTGTTTTTGGCTGGTCAAAAGCTGACAGGAATTTTGGACTTTAATCTTTTGAATAACATTTTGTGCTGTAAAGTTTAATTTTTTTAAAGTAGTTTATCTAAAGCATTCTTATATTCACTATATTAATTGCAAAATGTCCACATTACAATCAGTATTATATCATTTTCAGCTGTCGGGGATACATATATGATGTAGCAAGGGCACATTTAAATTATCATAATTTTTCAGATTATTAAATTATCAGCATTTTTAGTTTTGTGTTAGTTTTGCCTTATTTTTAAGAAAATGTGTACATAGTTGTGTATTTATGATCAAAGCATTTAATATTCAGAATGCGCATTTCTACTGTCAATACCCTAGTCATTTAACTTAGTAATCAAAGACATGGACAAATACTGAACTTAGTTTTCATTAATTTATTTAAGGTCGATTGTGCAACAAGTTCTCCTAACTTGTATTAATCACTGTCCACCACAGATTCCAGATGGAATGCATCACATGTTTTGGACGAGGTTTGAAAGGACATAATATGAGAAATATATTTTTACATTCTCATACACAATGGTAAGGATAATTAAATTCAGCAGGCAACATGTTTGACTATGTTAAATACCCAGAACATATTTTTAATATAATTATGACATTTTCCACAGATTTTCAAAATGCATTATATTTTATTGCCTAGAAAGTTAATACATCATTTATATGTATTTTATGAGTGTTTGTATTTTTGTGCCTAAATTTAGTAAATTGTTATGAAGTTTTGGCATTTGTAAAGAAATAAACACCACTAGATTTGCATGTATAAGCAACTTTTTATTCTTTCACGCCACACAAATGCATTTTTATTTTTTTTAAATAAATATTTATATTTTTGTTTTCATTAGTATGTCTATGTTTCATATTTCGAACATCCATTAGACATATGCTGAAAACATTACAAACATAATATGCATATAAGCTATAGTATTGTCACAAAGTTTTGGACATAATTTCAACTGTTTGTTTCTTTACAAATGCCAAGGGTTACGTGCCTTTGTATTTGATCAAAGTATCTGTGATGATTTTCCGTTTGTTTTCTCACACTTATAAATTCCATGCAATATAAAATATTGTGTTGTTAAGTATTTGTTACATATTATGAAATAAAATGTTTGTTTTGCGTCAAGTCTGTCGTCTTTATTA
>Ga0224511_10005351_pt1 | contig 10042 bp, 1 predicted proteins | sample SF_May12_sed_USG_2_FD_169988 | JGI IMG/M metagenome (GOLD analysis project Ga0224511, IMG submission 169988) | Sediment microbial communities from San Francisco Bay, California, United States - SF_May12_sed_USGS_8_1 | ecosystem: Environmental > Aquatic > Marine > Sediment | place: USA... | reverse complement strand
TGATCAGAGTTTATACAATGTAGTTTATTTTAGCCTCGCCTTCTAGTTAACTTTGCGAACTTACACATACAAACGACAAACTTGTTAAATAAGGACAACGCATCGTTCCAATCTCTGTTCTTATAAGTGACATTGTGAGGCATATTCATAAAAGAATAAACGCTTAAAATAAGAATTTATAGGCAAATCAAGATGTACTATTTTTCTAAATTACGAAGTGAACGAATAAAAAGTGAGTCACTTATTTCTCTTACTAAAAATAAATACAATACCCGCTCTGATATTTTTAAACATCTTATCTGATCAAAAACCAATAACTTAAGGTCTACTAACTATTATATTTTTGTACTCCCCAAAATTCAAATCATGTTATGGTTTCACAATAGAAAAAGCACTACTGATATGTACCAGATTTTTTGTTTTAATATCTAACTCTACATCAGTCAGTTTTAGGGACTACTCTCGGCTTCTATATATTAATGCTAACAATTATTATTGTTATAACAACCACATGTTAGTGTAGGTTTATAAACAAGCTCTATATATTTCAATAATTTTTTTTGTGTACAATGATAAAATGTTTTAAATGTATACTGATATGTGAAAAATGAATGATAAATTTTTTTTTATCAAAATTAAATTTGTTTTCGAAGTGTATGTTTAAATCTTTTGTTTCATTAAAACTTAATGTTAACACAAATGTGGAATAGGAGATTTTCAGACATTCATAATATCATGCATATGTGTTGAAGGATATCATTTTCTATTTCAATGATATTTACACAAATTATGTACATTGTAATAGAATCATTAAATAATATGATATAAACGCATCATTAGCAAATATATAAAAGCATCATTAATTAGAGTTATCATTGAAGGTAAATAATACACTACAGTACCCGATGTTCACAAAAAGATGTCGTTTGATTCACTTCCTTTCATCCTTTAGACTCTTATTATAACATGAAATTGACTTATTGTTGCAATTTTTGGTACGGTGCAGTACGGGGGTTACAGGGAGCCCTGGGAAAACCCTATCTGACGTAAACATTCCGGAAATTGGTATTGGTGGTTCTCGACATTTACGATACAGTGCATAATTATTATATAAAGAAATCGGGAACCATCACAGGAAAAGCGGCCATATTGGAACCACTTAATGAAACGAATATATGGGTTGCCAGCAGCTTATAATTGATAAAAGGATTGATAACTGTGTTTTAGGAACATAAATACTGTTAAATTAGTAAATACGTATGTAGTAGTAATAATCTGTATAATGTACGTTAAACGCACTTGAATGAGTAGACTTTTGCATTTTTTAAGAAACAATTTAATTTATGAAGCAATTTAATAGTGAATAACTTAAAAATATATACCGATAGTTGTTAGCACTGTTAAGTTGTCAAAAGTAATGAAAACGTGTAATGCTTTATGCTGTGAGATTACAGCAAAACATTTCAAAGAACTACACTATATGGATTAGTAGTAAACAGTGTTTTAGCTGATTCATACGTAATTAATAATGTGAGCTGTATCAAAACTACATAGATATGACACTTAGTTAAGCGCCACTTATTGCATTGTCAATATTATCAGTTTAAATCACACAATGACGTAAAATTTTATTTATAATATGCGCCTATTAATATCTGCGTATAGATAGCACAAGGTATCTATATAAAGTTATTCATTTAAGAAGATTTATGATGGGCTTGTGGGGCGTTCCCTGGCCGACATCTTGATCACTTGATCAACTGCCTATTATAAATGGATTGTATATAACTTTGAAACTAATCAAGTTACTTTATGACTCAATAAATACAAAACTATGTGTGTGTGAAACGCGAATCACAATGACAATAAAACGTACATGAAGGCGAGGAGTTCGGACAACGTACGGTACCGTGCAATGTGATGTGAAGAACATCTGTTCGACTGGCTTCGCACTAAAACACACGTAAGTTTCATCCGTTACTTTGTCAAGTCTTCAATTGTTACGTATTTATGTATTTATAGTTAGTTAGCAATATCATTAAACAAGTATAAACACGATGTCCGTGTTTTATTTCTGTACTCTGAAACATGTAAGTATTTTTTTGTTCACTTTCTGGTATCATGATGAACATTTTGGACCGTTCATGTTTGTAACCTTGAACTTAATTACTTGTAAATCAGTACAGAGTTAAAGGCGGTTACTTTAATTAGTTTCATTCTTATTTTTAGATATAGCGGATATGTTTGATTGTTTTACCAAATCTCTTTAAAAAGATGGATATGTAAAGCCAATCAGAAATAAAAGCAACAAGCAGTTGTAGTATAATTCCAAACACATACACACTGGATAAGCAATAACCTTCATAATTAAAAGCATTGTCCCGACTAACACGCCTTTAAATACACGTAGTTTAATTAGAAACTTAACAACACACATATTTCAATTTTCATTCTTCTACATCAGAAGTAATACATATTTTGTTGAAAGAGAGTGAACCCTCACTTCCTGCGTATGTGTAACGCATACGCCCTTACGTTCACATTGCGTAATGCCAAAAAACGTTTAACAATAAACACGTCATTTTCGTAAAGGTGTCTGTGCTTTGTGTACCGACCGTTCCCTTTGGTCCTGCGCATACCACCCCACCTCAGCACTCTCGACTGAACATCAAACGTGATGTTACTTATCAGTACAATCATAAGTTTTAAACATGTTTAACTACTAAGTATTGTGTTTGTAAACAAAACCAAGTATTTGGTCTTTATCAGGATATCAATAAAGGTACAAGTACTTCTGATAATGATGTCGTATGTCGAATATTAGCAATGACCCTGACTGTATGATTGCAGAGAGGGACACCCCTCTCCCACACTACGTACTGCCTACTTTAATGAACAATAACAACGATTTTATATAACGGTTTTTTTTTTAAAAAAGAAGCCTGTGGAAAACACAAGCATCATCATCCTTGCAAACGTAAGATTTTTGTCTTTGCTTTCCGTTTTTCAATTTTGCAAGCCAAACTAACAATGTTTTGTTTGTCTTAACGACAAATTGTCAAATATGACTTTTTGTCATGTACTTTGACTATTGCTACTTTTTTAATGTTTCGGTCTGCGTTGGAAGGAGCACAATTTTTACGTATTGGCGTAGATCTACCGGACCTTTGCGTTTTGCGCCAGGTCTCACCTCTTAAAAATGCGCACCAAAAGAGCTGGGACGGGGTTACTTCTCTGCTTTTATAGAGAATTTGAACTAAGAATTTCAAAAGTTAGTGTTGTTTTGTAAAACGTAAACAACATTAAAATGAAAATGTGTTATACGTTTTGTTTCATTTACACAAGTGGCTGTTAGACGTCCACAAAATAATGACTTGATATATAATGGACTTAACTAAAAACAAATTGGTGCATTTATGTTATATCAAAGCAGAATGTGAGTTTTTAGTTCAAATTGTATTGTATTGTAAAACGCCATTGAATACATGTTTAATTGTAAATACTAGGCGTTTAACCAAATAAACCAGTTTCAGTTTCAGTTTCAGCACACTGGCTAGATAAATGTGAAACTAAGTTTTCATTCATTTAACCCATGTTTTGGTGGGAGCGAAAAATGAAACATGTAAAATGTAGCAAACTAAAACAACTATGTAACATTACTTGATGAATTACAAATGTCCCTGCACTTACAAGAAGCCAAAGAAACATAGTTCAATATGTAAGAAATCACCCTTAAGATGACAAACATAAAATGATGATTCTACAACTGACAAAAGCATTAACATCTTAACACGGATTGGTGTATTACATATGCATGTATGAGCTTGAAGTTTGAACAAAATAAAAGATAGCAGCACTCCTTGCAAAATATAAGTTGAAGTGATGTTCAAGGATAACATGTTAAAGGCGCTTTGACAAAATGGCCCGTACAAAAACAAACACACTTAGCACAGCACGAAATACACATTACAACAATACGTAACTTGACTTATGCATCACCCCAACAAAATGGGGAGACATATTAATTTTAGCGCTGTGTCTGTCCGTCCGTCTGTCGGTCCGTCCGTCTCTCTGTCCGTCACGCTTTCGTGTTCGCTCTGTATCTTAAAATCTACTAGTGGGATTAACAATAAAAACTGATGAAAGGGAAAGTAAGTATCAACAAATTTCAAGTATGATGAGTCGATGTGTAGTGCGTATCTTTGATCAAGATTAGTTTAAGATCAATGTCATAGTTCACGGTTAAACATTGTAAGAGTGTTTACGTGTCCGCTCTTTTGAACCCCTGGTGGGATTTGCAAATAACTGCACAAATGTCAAGTTTAATGAGCCAATGTGTACGGCGTATGTTTGATCAATGTTGGTTTAAGGTCAATGTCATAGTTCAAGGTTAAACATTTTGTAACTGTTGTATGTGTAACTGTTGTAAGTTTATGATCCCATCTTTCTGTAGGAAAAATACAGTGACATATTGGGGGAGACAAGATTGCTTTTGTTTCTGGAATCAAACCTCTAGTTTAAAAGATACTTTATATATTTTATTCGTTTATAACAATGACTTCTCCGAGATTTGTCGTGTTACCGCCGATTTAAACAATTACTCATTATTCATTGAAGACCCAAAAGGGAAAATTACATGTCATGTACAATGATTGCTAACAGTTTCCATCAGTAATAAGCTATCAAACGTATGCTTCCCTTGAAAAGATACACAGTGGTTTTTTAAGATCATCTTTACACAACTTGGGCCCTGATAACATTTGCTTTTTGGTTAACGGATCAGATGTTTTTGTTCTTCGATTATATGAATATGACATGTCTGTTGTTACAAAAGACTAGCTTTTTAGTGAACAAAAATCAGGACATGCGTTCATATAACTGCCTTAGTCAGTCGTGATCATTTGTACAGAGTACACAGATTTTCAACAGTTGTCGAATGCTCTGTTTTCTCAAATAAGATTATTCTGACATGTCTCGTGCCAGAAAAGAATACGATTGAAATGGTGCGGGAAATCCAGTAAGTTGTTGTGGCCTTTTCGATAAATATGACCTGTGTACTCAGATAAGCTACATTTTTGTATATCAGAGTAGTGATCAAGATATGTTAAGATATAGCTATTGCTGTATTCAGCAATTGTTATTCTATTACATCAAATATTTGCTTTTCTGTTCGTATACACAAGACTAAGGCCATGCAAAATCGGAATTCTGTTAAGCGTTAACTCAAGTTTGACAAACCTAGGTACCTATTCACAAAAACACACAAACCGAAAACGAAAATAACCCCAAATATTTTACGAAAATAGCAATCGAAAAAACATTATCATAATATAAGACAATGGTCTGAATTGCTTATGAAATTCTTTCAGCATGACTTTAAAAATGTGGTGCAATATAAAATGTGTTTTTCAAGTAAAATATATATTGTAATAATGACACAGTTTTTTAAATATTGTCACAACATATTTTTGTAATCATGAAGTAATAGTGGAGGAAATCAATTATAATGAGAATACTTATTCTTTCTTACAATGTGGACAGTAGTATTACTGCCCATGTCTATGGACAGTACATTTTATACACTCATGTAAAATGCTAACAGTGTCATGTACCATGAACCAAGACATGAACTATATATATATATCACTTTTTTTTGGATTGAGGACTCTTAAACCTACGCACACGCGGTCGCTTAACAGAATTCCGATTTTGCATGGCCTAACGGGATACCCGCCAGTTAACATTAAACTTTAAATAAGTGTTTACTGACAATTTACATTATCATTGTTTATAAACGTAAGCAAGTGAAGGTGGATATGTTTTAAAATATTTCCCAATGTTTGTTAATCAGTTCATGTATTGTTCAAATACAATGTATAATCAAATTATCATATGTTACAATTGCGATTTGTAATGGCGCATCCTTTTTATTTAATATTCATTGTCTAACTAACGTACAATATGTTTTACAAAGTTGAAGAAGAATGTGTTTTAAGGGGGAAGAAATAATGTAGTGTCAATCATTTACAGTTATCCATTTTTTATAAATTTAGAGTAGACACCATACCAAGGGTTATCAAGTTTCTGGATAACACACAGCATTCGTTTTCGTTTACAGACAATCAATACAAATTTATGTTTTTTGTAACGGATCAATACAATTTCAAACCTATTAATAGGATAGGTAATGCAGAATTTTATTGTTTTGATTGAATAAAAGTCAATAAGGCAAAGTACCTTAGCCACAGAGCGATAAAGGCATGACCTATATACACAAATGTACACTGCCATATTTAATGGACACATTGGTTATCTAATTAACTTGACGACATTATCACGGTCATATTTAAAGGTATGTTCAAGTTCAGTATTATACGAAAACTTTAAATGAATTCACTTGTGAGATTGTTTAACCAGCCACAATATATGGCTTTGCTTATTAAAGTTTTGATCAAAGTGCATCTAACATTATGACGTTACAAGGCCTAAATACGAGGGTCATTCATAAAGTGCCCGGAATGGTATCTTTTCTAAAAAAAATTACTAAGAAATTGTATATTGATATTTCTATTCTGTTTTCGAAATTTCACTCTTCTTTCATTTGAAGTTTTATTTTTATGCATGTAAATCTACAAATAGCATTACAAAACTCTTTGACGTCACTCTCTAAGCATTTTATAATATTCAAAGATAATCATTGAGTTATTGATTAATTTGATTTTTTTATCATTTTGAACATGACTAGTGTCGCACACATCTTTTGATAAAAACAGTGCCAACTTTTAAATCAGTCTAATAACATATAAGAAAGAAAAATACTACATGTACACAACAAAACGCATAATACAATTGTATACCAATATACATGTATGTCATTACTAACAATTTAAACTTGTAATCTATTCCAAGTCGAAATCAGGCTGGGTCAGTTTTCTGTCGTCATTATGTGTTGGCGGGTACATCCTTATGAATCAAAGTTTGGAGGGGGGACTGTCAGCTTACACAGTCGGACATTCCCAATCGGGAATCAGTATATATCTCCATTTAGTAATTATAGTTTAGTGTATCACATGTCTGTTTGCATGAACACTTTGCCAGGGATAAATCTATTTTCAACGACATGAGTCTTTTGTTGGCAAGTGTCCAACCCCTGTCAATTGGCTGTTGATACTTTTTCATGCCTATCCACTCCTGAACTTGGAAATATGAGTTAAAACTTTGGTAATTGGCAGATACAGTTGTGTATGGCAACATTTAAAAGGGCACATTTGTTGAATTTGTCACAACCTTTTATTGTGAATTTAAATCTGTATTGTTTGAATAAATTTGTCTTGCACATCTACAATTAAAGGATAACATCAGTATACATCACAGTGAACTCACCGTGCTACACACACCCACACCAGGTTGAAATTCGTTCTCGAATCGCTTAGACATATTGCTACATCAGACCTGATGCAAGTTCACGGCAGACTTGTTTAGGTCCCGCCGAGAACGCCATGTGTAGACAGGCCAGAAGTCATTTACCCATTGCGGTGATCGAAACCACGACCCCTGGTAACCTACTTAAATTTAGCACCGACTATCTTATTAAATAATTCTTTTTATTTTATATCCATAGTCTAGTTAACGTGAATATGACAGTAACTTCTTCAATGCGATGGCTGGAATGCCCCCACTAGGCCCACTATTATTTATCTACAGCAGGCTTGTATTGGAGTCCACATGATGCGTCGGCAGAAGTTGTAAGTACAGGTAATAGTTTAATCTATTTAATCTATTACGAATGTATGCAAAAATGTACGTGAGCAATAGCGAGCGCAACATTTATTTTGTATACAATCGTAATATGTGAACTATAACCGGCAAACAGTTCACCAGTCTACTTTCAGTAGGCTTCTATCATGTCAGTTTAAGGAATACCAACTGTAAATTAAACACATTAAATTGTTATAGTTTATATGTTACGATTTTATGCATAATAATTGTTGCACTCGATATTGTTCGCGTACATTGATTTTGCATGCAATCGTAATGTATGAACTATAACCGGCTTACAGTTCACCCGCCCACTTTCTTTAATCTTTGTTACTGCGACAACCATCTTACCGACAACTATGTTTACATAGCCATTTATATCAAACACGTGTTCATTAAAAGGCGGATTGTTCGAATCACTTCGGTTTATTTAAGATCAATAAATGACAATAATGTTTTAGATGTATCATTGACGGGGTTTTTGTAAGTTGTTATTTATACAAAAACAAAGATGAAAATGTTAAAGTATTGTGGTATTTAATAAAAGTGTATTTATTTTAAGTTTCACACAATTGTTATCAATAAAAACATATTAAAGTGTTAAACTATTGTTTATTTTATGACTTAAAGTTGATAGTATATTGTTTAGTCTATAAATAAGATTGATTAAAACTATAAACTCCTTTTTACATAGAGGAACCTCTCCTTTTTGTCAAAATGAACTGGTGAAAATAGGCAGATCAAAATGAACTGGTCTAAATAGGCAGGTCAAAATGAACTGGTCTTAATGGGCAGATCAAAATGAACTGGTCTAAATAGGCAGATCAAAATGAACTGGTCTAAATAGGCAGATCAAAATAAACTGGTCAAAATAGGCAGATCAAAATGAACCGGTCAAAATAGGCAGATCAAAATGAACTGGTCTAAATAGACAGATCAAAATGAACTGGTCTAAATAGGCAGATCAAAATGAACTGGTCCAAATAGGCAGATCAAAATGAACTGGTCTAAATAGGCAGATCAAGCGTTTCTAATATTAGAGTCCTCAATAACAGAACCATTTAATGATCTTACTTACTGGTCATTGAGTTTGTATTGAACCAATATATAAAACAATCGGTACTGAATTAAATATGTCCTGTGTTCTGATTGGTCCTGAGAATAGGGTGAACTGTAACTCAGCCTTATTGCCCTTATTTGGTTCAGCCAGAGCTGGCCAGTATGTGTTGATAAACTCGATAAATTCGACATGTGTAGTCAACAAATTTGATTACAACAGTTATTCAAGCAGGTTCAGTGAATCAACATTAGGCCATGACAAAACATTTCTAAATACTTTTTAATTTATCTTAACACATCTAACACGAAAAAGAGAATAAGGTCAACTTACATTTTAACCAAGTGTTTTACAACATTGACAAAGATTAGGTTGTTAAAGGAGGGGCAATATTTTATTGTCAATCATTTATACCTATTTATATTTCAATAAATTAGGAGTTGACACCTGCACAAAGGTGATTTATTTACTGTGTGATACAGAATTTGTTTTTCATTTAGTGGCAATAAAGATGTATACATGTTATGTCTTATGGATAATTAATTTTCGACAATTTGTCAATGACGCAAATCACATTCGCCACATAGTAATAAACTGAAAATCTGTATACAAAATGTACACTGCCATATTAAATAGACAAATTATTTATCTGAAATAAACTTGATGACATTATTATGATCATACGAAAACCTACGTTAAAGTTCAAGGGTGTGATCTTTTATCCAACCACAAGATATGGCTTCGCTTATTAAAGTTTTGTTGCATCTAACATGAATTATAACGATATTTGGCCTAAATCTATTTCAGCAATAAAGATAAAGTACTGCAATGCGGCAATGGTTAGGTAAATATCAGTATGAGTACTAAGCAACACAAATGGAATCAGTAGTATACATATCAAAACTTAGTCATTATCAGTTTATTCACATTGATACTATGTGAACTATTTATAGGATAAGTATAAGTGTGTAACCTTCCATCAGCTCATACATGAAGATTATAAGTATCTTTCATGTGTTCCTGGTGTGGATGGGAAAATCCATCCCGAGGGCGTAGTGCAGCATAGGCGGTGACGAGGCATGCTGCACGAAGCCCATGTACTTTTTCTTGCATATTTTATTTCATTTAACTCTATGAGGCCTTAAACAATAAACAAACAGCGCGACCTATTTCTTTATAGTACAACCAAAGCGTAGCGATATTTCATTCAACAACATCGTGACGTCA
>Ga0224511_10005350_pt1 | contig 10042 bp, 4 predicted proteins | sample SF_May12_sed_USG_2_FD_169988 | JGI IMG/M metagenome (GOLD analysis project Ga0224511, IMG submission 169988) | Sediment microbial communities from San Francisco Bay, California, United States - SF_May12_sed_USGS_8_1 | ecosystem: Environmental > Aquatic > Marine > Sediment | place: USA... | reverse complement strand
AATTATAAATGACAATAAACAGGAGCTTATGATAATTAAAGAACTTTTTGAGGGACCGGTAGGGGACTACTGTATTGCCCGCAATACTATCAAATGCTTGTTTTACAAAAGTATTAATTTGCAATTTACAGGTCAAAGTACAAGGCATACGAAGAATGGCACAGGGCGTTATATGGAGGATAAACTTCCAGCGTTGGATTGGACGGAAAATGTTACTTACACACATTGGGCAGTGCTGTGTTTCATTACAATTAAAACAAATGTAGTTTTATTGCTAGATTGTGTTATATTAGGTTTGTGTGTTTTGTTAATACTTGCACTTTTAAGTTTAATTATATGTACATGTAAACACATACAATATTTCAGGAATTCGGAGATCACAATTAAATGCCCAAAACAAACACAAAAACACGAAATATGACTTTTTAAATATATATATCTTTAGTCTTTATTATGGCGTTGACTTTGATATTCTCTGATGAATTATGAATGGTATAGATAATTTTCTATTATATTTGTCCATTGTAAGCTAAAAAACAGCGGAGCACATAATTAACTGGACCTTTTACAATAATACACCTCCTAGCGTAAAGACATAAACAGAACCCATTTTCCATGAAAACAACAATTGTCACAGGCTATTAAAGACAGCTAGCACTGATGTAGAACTATCTCTTTTCAGATTTAAACGCGATGGTTTAATTTATAAGAATTAGATACGATTTTTAGGACAAACCTTTTAAAAGCAAGACATTTTGTACAGACTAATCTACATCTGTCTGTATCAGTCTAGCGCATCAAGTTGGGGTGTTCTACGTTATCCACTAGCAAGTTTTTATCCAAATGATGATATAGCATAACTAGTGACATATACTAGTAAATTGGATATTTTGAAAATGTTCTCTGAAATAACTTTTTATTAGATCAACTATATTTTTTCTTGAACATGTCTTATATCATGAAAATTAAACTGAGAAAAGGGAAATGGAAAAAGGGAAATTAATGAAACCATTTTACCAGTTCTTGTGCTGGCCATGTAGATTTAAGTATGCACCCACGCAGTTCTCGTACAAACACAAGAACAGTCTCCTGGTCATCGCGTTACCCCAGTTTCGTTGCAACTATGTATTCACGTATATGTGTTCATACTTGCTGGCACTTCGTTTTAATATATTAAGATTAAGTAGATGTGTTCGTACATACGGATTGACTCTGAAGACATAAGTAAACCGCTCTTGTCGTAAAGAGTGTTATGCTGGTGAAGCCACGAACGGTTAGTATTTAAAATATAAGCTGTTATATGATTAAGTTGAAAAACTGCTTAAAATCTCACAACCAGACCATTAATACTACTAAAGGCAATTTACTTGTTTTAAATCCGAAATTCAAACTTTTTTTAATCCAGCCGTATGTCAACGGTGTAGAAACAGCCGAAACTGCCAACACAATTATTTACTTTTAATTGTTCTAAAACATATGACGATTGCAATGTTGAAAAACATAGTTTTATGACAACTTAAGACCAACTATTTCGTTTTCAACACTGAACGGTGGAAAGCAACGGTTAGATTTAAATAATTACATCTTAAGAACGATCTGCACTTCACGACTAATCACATATAAATGTGGAACTGTTACGATGCACGTGTACTGTGCTCTGTCTTTATTATATTATTTTTTGTACTTTTAACATTTACTTATTGATTATACATAATGAGCAACCAAATTTGGGACATTTTAATATCAGTGAGTGTATTTTGGAGGAACGTAACGTCAAAATCATATTCGACGCCCGGAAGTCACTTTAGTTGATACAATTCGATAATTTAAATCAATCTCTGTAAAAAGATGTCTTTTGACTAAGCACGGAAGTGAAATGTTATAACCCTACTTCTCCTATTAATATGCCTTGAAGATTAAACTAAATCCTGGGGCGTTGGACGTTAAGTGTGTTACCGGTATAACGTATGGAGGACTGACCTACTCTGGAGGCTCACTATCAAACAATTTACACCAATTTGTATTGCGATACAGTCACTATTTTGCAATATAAGTTTCGTGTATTGATGATCCGCATTTCAGAGTAAATATCAATCGACGTCCCGTTAGCACGCCGGTTACTTGAAAATGTTTTGATCTTCGACTTCTGATTTTCTTTCGTTTGTGGTCCCTGGTTTGTGCTGAACAAAACCGTGGTGACAATTATAGCATACGGTACATGGAAACCTTCTCCAGGCGCATGTGTCACCGTTTGTTTGTAATTGAACATAAATAGTACTTTTAACTTTAAATCGGCAAAAGCAAAACACGAATCACAATGAAAGGATGGTTTCGCGCGAAAATTATACATACAAAACAACAACGTCGTTGATCGAGTACGAAAAGCCTGAAAAACCAATCAGGTTGGTGATTGCTGGTGTTATTCCGATTTTTTTGGACTGATTTACATGCACTTCAAATACAAAAGAATATGTTTGGAGCCAAAAGCAGTGTGTGAACTAGATTATAAAAATTATATACACATGAACGTAGACTATTATACAAGAATATCCATTTCATCCAGAAGAAATGAACAGATTTTTTGAAAAAAATATAGGTTGCGTGTTTGCTAACTTTTTTATATATAACATAACATATCTGATAATACATATATCATAAAACCACAAGAGAGTCATTTACAGTTCCACTTTACGTTTGCTGAACAGAAATGACAAAAAAACAACAACAAATATTCGTAACCATTAATGTCGAATTACATAATTGTAGTCAAGTTTAACGGCATATTGAACCCATCAATATCGTATTGTTTATGACTAAGGTTAAACTTTTAAATAGGCTATAACCGATAATAACAACAAGAATGGTTCCATTTAAAGAGCTCAACAATGCTTGGCACAAATGCTTGATGAATGCTTTTCAAACGCTTTAACAGTATACGTTTTATATTGCAGCAAAACACCGAATGGCTTGCAAAGTACACAATACCCAAGGGTGCATGAATTATGTAATGCGTATAACCAAAGCACTGTTATATAAATAATTTAAAAAACTGTTAGCTCATGAAGGAAATAGAATACCGTTGCTATCAGTGCAAATATTCATAAACACATAGCTAGTTTTATCCACATAATAATATAACGTAGAATGAAGCAAGTAATATATAATTACACGATGGTTTCTTGGATATTAAAAAAAACCAGTTTAAAGACATTTCTCTGAATAGAAACTAATTATTTGGTCAAAATATATATTTCTCGAACATGTTTCATGATACCATTTTACTAGTTGGTGGGCTATCCGTGTGGATTTTGGTTTACACCCGTACAGTTCTCGGACAAACACAAGAGCAGCAGATGTCTCCTGGTCATCGCGTTACCCAAGTTTCGTTGCAGCAATGTATTCAGGTATGTTTGCTCATGCTTTTCCGTATGTTGATTTAATATATTAAAAAGATATACATGTAGTGTAGTGCTCGTGAAACCAAGAACGCTGATTATGTTAAGTTTATACTAATGTATTTAAGGTCGATTGCTTTAGAAGTTACAGCTTATATGAACTAATCACCCTCGACCGCTTATTCCAGATGTAATCCATCATATATTTGAACGAGGTTTCACTGGGTACATTAAAACTTTTAATGTATATGTTTCCCAACGAAGTCAAATTCAACTTGAGAATGTGGATCATACTGTTTACATGAGTTTTCGTTGAGTACCAACTACATTGTTTTCGTTGAGAACCACAACCTGTGACGCCTTGTTTGTACCCAGTGGGTTTCAGAAAATAGAGAAACCAGACCTATCATTTTAAATAATATATAGACTGGGCTCACAGTCCCCGAAGGTCTGTAACAACCAATTAGTTTCCCTTTAATAACGTAGTCAATAGTCCAATTAAACTGAGAAAAGGGAAAGCCCACCAGGAAGCATAGCCTGCATGGGAAAAAAGCAGCCTTGGTTTTATTGAAGCTGCTCATCAGTGGTAATGAAAGATGCCACACCACTGACGCCCCAGCATATGAGCGGAACTCTATATTTAAATGTAAACAACATACAATCCATGATCCCTTAGGCCCAGAAAAATATAATTACACAATGAAGTACGTGGCGACATTTTTCAAAACAAGTTTGACCAATATTATCTCAAAATTCGCCGCACACAGTATGCGACATGAATAGCTTGCCTGAAAGATCTTTTAAAGATGAGTACATTTAGACAATAAAAATTTAGATTGTATAACTTGCAAGAAAGAACTTGATCGATAACAAAATACACTGTTTTCGAACACCTTTGTCTTGCGTATATTTAGGCGGAAGTTAATATTCCACACCCTTGCACCAGCACGTACTCTCTAAGAATAATTTGTTATTGCCTTGAGTACACATCGTCTGATTCCCTTTCCATAAAATACCACAATTATATATTTTGTTTAGAATTAGCAAGAGTACGGCTACTACCAAGTATACCTACACATGAAGCATCTAGCACTTTTTATAATGTCTTTGGTATGACGCGATGGAGATAGAACCTACGACCTCCCGCTCAAGAGGCGAACGCTTTACTACTAAGCTAACGCTGCGGTCGCTAAGTGGACAGGTCGCTGCGATTTAACTACTTTTTAATCATTTAAATCCATTGACTACTTCAGACAAGTAGCTTTAATTTTACATTTCAGCTTTAACAGTTAGGCAATTGCCAGCACACTTTACTGCTTTACTATACTCCTCAAAATAATTTAAGGACCACAACATGAAAGTGGTACAATTTCTTTTATTTATTTTGTACAAAGAAAACAATTTATTATAGGAACTACTATATATCTGTAGTTAACAAATGTAAAGAAATTTACTATCAAATTACAGTGGTAAACACATGAGGGGTCAAAAGGTGTGGTCACTACCGAAATTTGAACGTTTGCATATCGGTGGGTGGGGCATGAAATTTCATAAAACAGCACTGTAACATGTTTCAGGCCACACTAAAAGTTAGGCAAATAAAGCGCATGGCCACCTCTAGCATAGAACACCACCGTACATATACAAGTGAAGCTGCGAATCAGTTTTCTGACTGAAGAAGGACAAACTCTTGCCCAATTCTAAATGAGCGCGTTTGCGAGGTCATCCCGCATCTGTGGTTGAGCTGGCCGAGCACTTGTATGATTTTGGAGTTTGTACCATACATGCTCTTGTTAGATTAACATTAGGGGTATCAGGCCAGTCCATACATCCTATTCCTTTCGCGCTCATTGACAAAACCAGCCGGACACGAACGGGCGTTTCCGTCCATTAGCACAAAGTCCTGGTCCACAGAACCAGCATAAGGATCACAAATGCCTTATTGATCTCATCTCGATTGTGGAACCCGGTCAAATCTCCTTTAAGTATGGCGTACAAGTCAGTAGAACAATCATAAGAGACCCCACCCTAACCAATAATGACGCACCACACAACCTTCACTTTTCTGGGCGCAACCTTATTCAAATTGATCTTTCTACCATCGCACACGTCTCCAACCATTATTGAAGGAAAGCAATTGGCATCAACAGTAAACATTGTTCATCAATATACACAATATCAATAGGTGAACTTTTTCAAAATACTGCTACGTAATAGTGGTCCTTAACTTTTTTTGAGGAGTATATTTGTATCACACAAGCACGTATAAAGCGTACATTTCTATCACAAGTAAAGACAAATCTTGCGTATTCATAACCAATGCGCGAAATTAACACACTCGCCTTTAAAGATGCTAGGTCTGTATCTTTATACCCTTATAATCGGTCATAAATCTTGCAATATCTTAAGTATACTTAATAAATTAAATTGTAAAAGGAATTGCAAACTTTTGTGACAAATAATGTGTTTTTGACAAAGCATTAAACACACAACAACAACAAAACAGAAAAATCAAACATATCAACCCTTGACGGAGCTGAGGATTGAACCCGGGACCTCTTGCACCCAATGCAGATGCGTTACTACTGCACCACCGAGTCAACTGAGAATATCGGTTGTAGTCAAGCTATTTAACTTTTCGACGCAATGGGTCGAAATGTAAATAATCAAAGCCAAATTTGCGAGCCAGACATTTTCAACAAATACATTTTTCTGTATTATTTTTACATGCATGAATAACTATATTTGGCAGTTTTTTTTTCATATTTACGGGAGTAGATTACGCTGCTTTTTTATGGTTTAAATGTAAGATGTAAACAATATTGACCTAAAAGATACAGGCATAGCATATTTAACTATCACACTGCCTAAAGCTACCAAATCATCTGTTTTTATAGACCGTCGGGCGATAGTACGAGTATTATACAAATGCTGGTTTCCCTATAAAAAAAACGTTTTTAAAACACAGTGTTTCATTACCTTAGTATTTTTTTATTCTAGTATTTTTTCCGTACCAAATGCGTAAACAGTTCAAAGAGACATCGCTGAGGTTGCCACGTTGACGTTGGACGGAATTTATTTAGATCAGTGAACAATTTACACACTGCCAACATAGTTTTAATTGTTTAGTGTATAATATGTAATAGATCTATTTGTGAATATGATTTGGCTGTAATAGCTTTTTCAAGTGCATTTTTGCAGACGTGTATTGGAAAACTGCGTTTACTTTCTACCATATATTTATAAAAATACTGAAGTTTGGCATTATTCGTGTTATTTTTTTACGTTTTATTTTCCGCAGATTTAGATACTAATATTTTTTCTGAAAGCTCTAATGCAATGAAAGTTACTATTAGGTGGCGTATCAAAACGCAATAAAACACAATAACAATATACCTTGCATGCATGCAAACAAATACGCCTAAATACGTCTGAATTTAATTTGTCAAGTCGAAGTAAAGTAAAAAAGGTGGTTTTACAAAACATGAATATAATGGGTGTTGGACTACATTAAGGTTTTGATTCTCCAGCCCTTTTAGACTGCAAAGGGTTAAACGTTTATTTCGCATACTGATTTATAACTGCAAGTTCACAATAAAATTGTGAAATGAAAGTCATTGACCGTACCAAGGCGGTAACTCAACATTTCTTGGAGAATTCCTTGAAGAAATTATCAATAAAAAAGAAAATAAAAAATGAAAAATCCGAAAAACACAAAAATATAATTGTAATATGTTTTCTAAATGTCTGTTGCGTCATGATGTGGTAAGAGTTTTTGGTGTCGTCCCATGGGTTATTTTTTTGTACGGGCCATTTTCTCATGGTGCCCTTAAACATGACATATCTACATTGTTTACAACATTCTTTGTTTGAACATCTCGTCAATTTATATATCACAAATACTTCTTAAGAATAATATGCATTTTAACACCTGTCAAGGAATGTGAAGCCAGACCAAGTTGCCTCCAAGTAGAGTACCGCCGTTATTTCCTTCTATGTGAACTTCTTCAAGACGTACTCGAAACAGCAGTCGACCCTGGTGGACTTGTATTCACACACTCACAAAGTGTCGTGTGGACAAAGCCGCGTCCACAACAGGTAACACATAGTTTTAACCGATTACGCATTTTTATCAGTTACTCGCACCACCGTGGGATTTATGTTTACTTGATGACCAATGTTTTTAGCTTTTTATATCAATGGTCTTATGTCTCCGATTGTACAATTTTATTCTGGAAGCATAATAAACAAAACATAATTTAAAGTTTTGATATAAGCGACGTGTTAAATGCTATTAGAAATGTTTCGTTCATAAATCATCAATAACAAAAATGGCCGGTAACTCTCGGTCAAACATGGCTTGCTTTACTTAGCTATACGAAGTTGAACACGAAAGTACAACGCTACTCTCAATAATGCTTTTTATCGTTCCCTATTCTAGCGCCTTAAAACTTACAAACTAGAATTTAAACAGCAGTGTATTAGGGTTTTTCTATTTGCATCATCATATGTTTAATAAAAGAAAAGAGTAGAATCATTTTAATTTCCATGATGTATTTTAATCCAAAATAAGTTCTGCTGTTTGTTTTAAAACATACATATTTTACGGAAGTTGAATTTTCTTGTGACATGTGATTTCAGACCACAGTTCAGTGTGGCGTCAACGAGTGTGTGGAGGGGGAATACTGTGACAGCGCAAACATAGTTTGTCTTGTGCGAGGTAAAACACAGATAGATTATATTTTAATATATGTAGGTTGAGATGCTTTTTGTGCGCAAACAAGTACAATAACGGATATAACTTTTCTATCGAGGGTTAGCGTGCGTCCAAATACATAAATGTGATACGTGTTTTATGTTGTAACAACTTTGACTGACCTAGGATGTCACTATGAAACAACAAACATCAATTTGTACTGAATTGCCGTGTCTGTTTTGCTATTTAGGTTTATTACAGTAATAATAAGGTTCGTACAAATATGTTGTGCTTTTTAGAGTGTAAACCAATCGACGTCCCCGTGGGTCGCCGGTTACTTGGCAACGTTTTGTCCGTCGACTCCTCCGCTGCTCTCGCTTGTGACGCCGGGTTTGTACCGGACATCACTGTGGTGACATGTACAGCAGACGGAACATGGAAACCTCCTCTAAGCGCATGTGTCATCGGTATATCAAATTGTTTATCAAAAGTATATATAAAATTAGGCGTGTTAAGCATTTCAATATATATCATATAATGTATGTACATAAAGTGACGATATGTCTCAGATAAATGTTGCAGACAAATAGACAGTTCAAGTTATAGGAAACACTGACACAAGTTCCCACACAAATACAAAATAAACAGCCGGTACAACAAGAAACCTACAGCACAATTCGCAACTAACTGAACATGTTTTTTAAATATGTTTTATTCTGACCGATGATACCCGTAAAAATGCTGATAATTTGGCCGGACAATCATTAATTATCATTGGTGGTTTAAACTACTTTCCCACTGCCGCAAACGCCACACTAAAGTCTGACTCAAGATAAGTTAAAACAATACAGAAATTTAACAACACTTAATTCTTAATTATTTCACTATTTAATTACCAAACCGCTATCATTTTGGAACTATTTGAATACCGTAACATATTAATTTTGTATGTTTAAGACGAGTTTTCCTGGTGTCCATCGGAGTGGAAATATCACAATGGTTCATGTTACCTGTTTGGGACGATCGACCAAACCTTCACAGAAGCACAGGTTATTTTTTATATCACTACCACATGAGGATACATCGATTCAGTTAGAAACACATCAATATTAATGATGTTTCTGTGGCTCGGTGTACGTAAGCTCCACCGAAGCGCAACGTTTCTTTTGGTTTTCCATGAATTATGTATCACTATTCAAATAGCTTTTCTCGACTTAACTTCTCAAAAAATCTAAACTAACAATTTGATGTTAACAATTTGCCAACTAAACATTTGTGGTATAAAGGGAAAAAACTCGGAGTGCAGTAACGTTTTGCAGACGTCGTATTTAAGTTCAACAACTGGTCGCAAAATTTAGATATACAAATTAACAAGAGATGTACAAAGAAAAAAAGTGTTGTAAACATTCAATATAAACACTGTTAGATAGACCGGAATCCGGATCGGATCGGATCCTCAAAATCAAAATTCAGACTCTAAACATCTTGTAGCAATTGCTGTGTTTGCAGCAGAGGTTCTCTTCTCGCAATTATGACATATCTGTCAACTAAATATTGACATTTTTAAGTTTAACCTTTTGGCACATATGGCACATTTTTATTTCAAAAGAGGAATGTGCCTTAACTGCGGCTTTGAACAATGCTCAATTATAATGACTTACATTATGTTGGAGGTTGAACGTATTTTTCAGGCGATGTGTGTTTCCAATGGGTCGAGTCTCGTCAACGTTGAGAATCAAGAGGAACACGAGTTTTTGAAAAGCATTCTCCTAGGTCTAGCAAGTGTGTAACCTTGTTTTCTAAATTAAAACAAATAGGCGGAATGTATGGTGGCTGATTTGTGCCATGTCGTATTATCGTGTTTTCGAGGCGAAAAGGCGAAAGGTCGCCACGCGAAAACCCGCCAAATGGTCACTTTTTCGTGTTTTCGCGTGGCGACCTTTCGCCCCGC
>Ga0224511_10005349_pt1 | contig 10043 bp, 2 predicted proteins | sample SF_May12_sed_USG_2_FD_169988 | JGI IMG/M metagenome (GOLD analysis project Ga0224511, IMG submission 169988) | Sediment microbial communities from San Francisco Bay, California, United States - SF_May12_sed_USGS_8_1 | ecosystem: Environmental > Aquatic > Marine > Sediment | place: USA... | reverse complement strand
ACTAGCGGTATGCACATATGTGTATTGAACACATGCTGAAAATTTCATGAAGATATCTTTTGGAACAAAAAAGTTATAAGCATTTATATAGTGGTATACTTAGAAGTGTCCACAAGTATATATATGCGTGTGCATGTATAGTTACCAAAGCTTTGATTTATTCCTTACTCATCAACGCTTCTCCGGTATGTTCAACACAATAACATAGACAATAAAGTCATATAAGAGATGCATAACACAATGCAACTATCTGAACCATTTTGCCTCTGACACCTTGTGGCAAAACAAACATGTTGTGGAATCACTAATACTTGAAAACATTAGGCAGTGCAAAATATTGGATGTTTTTATTAAAAAGGTTTCTAATTAAACTGATGAAAGGTTCCTCACCAAACTTCTTTCAATATGATAACATGCGAACAAGCTGTCTGTAGATATAATAATATGCCACGGTTAACACATTATATTTTGTTTAGTGTTTTCATTGTTTGATCATTAAACAAATTGTTGTCGTGAAGCGTTATCATCTTTTCTGCAATGCAGACACAAAACAACATAAGCCAAATGTTATCAAAAAGTCTTCAGAACCCTTAATAAGGAACATAACTAGTGCTTTATTATACTTGCATTTTCTCGACAGTTTTTACCCTTGTATTTCGTACATAACCCGGAAGTTAAAATAGTTGACAGGAAAACTTTCAAAACTCAAAATGTTTAACTTTTCCCCTGATAACTACAATTAGATTTGAACACTCGAGAACAAGACAAAGATAGTTGAACCACGTGTCGTTTTAGTGTATGTGATATTAGAAAAGGGTTGTTTGACAGGATGGCAGGATCTGTTATCAAATGTGTTTTAAATAGGTGTATTTTTCTTATCCACAGGGCATGTATGTTACAAGTGTTTGAAAATGTTTTCTTATAATATAATGTAATACAATTTTAAGAGTAAGTCATTCAGGATCACATTTATTCACTTAGACTTATGTCTAAAATTTATTGTTAGATAAGTACTTTCCAACACCAAAGTATGTGCTCTAGTCCCTTTAATATATGACTGTTTAACTACACTGTCTGGTCTCCAGTATACACATGCACGTGTAAATTACCAGGTTTATAACAAAATTGACGAGCTTTTGGCAAGAAATGTTACGCAGTATTCTTGGGGGTAGACGGTACGCAGTACGCAAGGGGTTGGTACGCAGTACGCAGAAATTCTGTTATATTGTACGCAGACATCAATATTTGCTTTAAAAATGTTTATTTTTTATCAAGAAACACAACATACCTGACATACAAAGTCAAATAACTCTATGTTTTGAGCGCTCGCTTCGCTCACGCTTTTTGGTGGTCATTTCAGCATTTATAAACTTAAACATTGAACTTTTACTTTTATTCCTCCATATACATGATACGAAGATCAGGAAACATTGTTTTTTGTACAAACTATTTACTTAAGACATAAATATACAGTTAACTTTATGAATATATATCAAAGGGAAAACGCGCGTTGTATGTACACTTTTAAGCACAGATGCTTAAGCGATAGTGTCATCAAAAAAGGACAACAACAACAATAACAAACAAACAACAAAATAAACAGTCGTTTGTTTGTTTAAACTCATTTCATTGTAAGGATGTCGTAACCTTATTAACGTAAGAAGTGTACGTGGGTACATTGGATAAGTCAATTACTCCATACAGCCGAGAGGCAAAAAACGAAAGTCTAGACATGTGTATGTGTAATTGTTTAGAATAAGCGAAAGGGTAAGGGTGTTTAAGAAATACGCGTTTTATTTCTAAATAAGACAGATAAGAATATAACCTTTTTTACAAAAACGTGGGTATCGGGAAAGTCACTATTGGTCATTAAACAAGAAAATGTTGACAATACTATTGAAATTTTTAAAAAAAAGTCAGCTAAGCAAAACAAAACAGCAATCTAATAATGTTGTAGGTCTCGTGCAAATGGTTCCATATGAGGAATTAGCCTAGCCAGAGAAAGCAAAAATGCTAGCCTAACCAACATGGACCTATAAGCTAATTAAGCACACAACATACAAGTGGCAAATTGCATACACAAAACAACATTATGTAAGCATTCTACAAATCAATGAGACAAGCTTCGTGTTAAATGTATCATGGTTAAGGTTCACCAACATACATACAATATAATTACACTAAGGTAAAAAATCAGAGCAACGCATACGGTTAAAAGCACTGTGACTTGCAATGATTGTTGCCCAAAGCTCTTTGCGACAGTCGCCTATTCCATTGCAAAATAAGATGAGATGTTGTACTAGATCAGAGTTGACGCGATTATAGAGTGAGCATGTGTTCCTGTATTTTTGCATAACAATAATAAAAAACTGACGAAAGGGAAAGCCCCCATGAAGCAAAGCCTACACGAGAAAACTGCAGCCCCGGCTCCATTGAAGTCGTTCATCAGTAGCAACTAACGACGCCACACCACCGACGCCCTCCAGCGCACGAGCGGAACTCCATTTTCAAATGTAAACAACATACATGTACACTCCATGATCCCTGAGGACCAGAACAATATGACTACACAATGATGTAGTACGGGGCGACTTTTTACAGCCGCCACACAGGCACTAAACACCAGCCGTAGTAAGTAATATTAAACTGACGAAAGGGAAAGCCCCCAGGAAGCAAAACCTGCACGAGAAAACTGCAGCCCCGGCTCCATTGAAGTCGTTCATCAGTAGCAACTAACGACGCCACACCACCGACGCCCCCCAGCGCACGAGCGGAACTCCATTTTCAAATGTAAACAACATACATGTACACTCCATGATCCCTGAGGACCAATTATTATTATTGTCATTCTGCAAACAGACGACAGTTCCTGGCAATGCCTGGTCATGGTCCATAATTATACAGCTCACACTATCGACACGCAATATCAATGGAGCGCAAGTGGAATAGTTTTCGACACTTTCATGAACTTGTCCATAGTTACTTCGTTGGATATCCTTTTCATAAAGGATTCTTTTCCATGCACACTTAGAGGGAAACACTCCATCAGATAAATATCCATCAAGTACATGGTGTTAAGCATACTTTGGTCAATATTCTGTTAACATCAGTGGTGAAACCAAGGCTCTGGTTGTGTTGGAAATGTGTGAGACTGATCTTCCAATTTTAGGGTTGTCATCCTACTGAATAGTCTAGATGTTGAAGACACGTTCAGCCATATATGTACATGGAAGGTTACACAGTTGTCCAAGAAAGATCAGGGATTTGTATGATCGTTGACTGTTTCCGTACGGCATTAATAGCGGATAACGTAAAGTTTGTAGGAGTTCGTCGGGGCAGTCATTGGCGGCCAAAACTCACTTCCGTACAATGCCTTAAACATGACGACAGTCTTGTAGACTCTAATGATTTACATATTATTCGTAGTACTTTACACAACTTTAAAATCTGCATTTCAGTTATATGTTAGTTTAGTCTGTTTACGCGTGCAATGTTGTGTCTGGTAATACTATGGAGAAAATGGTTATAACGCGAACTAGTTCTCTTTTTAGTTTTGGTGTTAACACTACCATTTGTTAACCACTCTAATTGCATTATGACCGAGTCCTGGCATTAAACAACAATATACACGTTTGGCATGTTCAAGCATGTCTTTGCCTCTGCCTTCATGACTTCGCATACTATTAGTTAAGGTATAAAGCAAATATACCAGCCACCGATCGCGATTTTCTAATACGCGTATAAGTGAGTGTATACATGTAAAAAAATCAATTTATCAGAATGTAGAATGTAAAATGTAGAATTCATTAACTACATGTGAGCGTGTAGCGGAATTAAATGAGTTTTAGTGCTGCAAATCCCTTGCATATTAATAAAACAACAAGATTTAACTTACCTGAGCTCGAAGCGCTTATTGTGAGCTGTTGTGACCGGCCATTGTTTGTCGTCTGTCGTACAAAATGTGTCAGCATATTCACTTTAACCACTTTTATTCTGAAACAAGTTACTGAATTTTTACCATGTTTTGCACAGATGCTGCTTTGGGGATTTTAATGGTTCTGGACGGATGCATACTTAGGGGCTAGTAATGGGTTTTCAGAATCAGGCCTAGTTCGTTCATATTTGGTATATTACAATTTTTGAAGGTCCTCTAGTAAACATGTTCAAATGATCAATGTTATCAAAAAGGCCACATCAGAGGAGTCTCAGTTATACATTGAATAATATATGAGAACTGTTGAATGACTTCTTTTAAGCGGTTTAAGGTGGATCAGGACACCCGAAATGACGTCGTTTTTGACGTCAAAACCAGCGTTTTTAAGTTGACGACAGTTGATGGTTGTATTTCAAAATAATTTGTTCATTTAATATGTGAGATTATTAACACGCGCATTAAATGAAAGCTAACAAAAGTGTCGTTCATTTGATATAAAAGTGTTTATGTAAGAGGATAATGACATGGTTCATTTATTCACTGTGTTTACTAGTTTGGACAATTAAAAGAGTTGTTTTTTAATCAAACTCCGTTTAAAAAAAATTTGACCCGAGCGAATTTTTTAAAGTTACTAATTACGAATGTAATTAATTGAATTTTTTTTTATAAAAAATAAACAAAACCACAATGTACGGACGGTCGCAGTTAAAATATCACGATTTCAATTTTAAGCAAAATCGTCCGGTGCCCGGCCGATTTCAATTTATCTTCAAAGAGCCTACAAAACGCCGTACGGGCGCCGTGAAATTCTAAGTAGTACTTCAACGGGCACCGCACAAGGTCTTAAAGAGGACATTTTATCGTAGGCCGGGCGCCATACGGGTGTCATAGATTCGTTCGATTTTTGGTAAAATAGACGCCATACGGTGCACGTTTATGGTTTATGACCAAAAACTTACCCTGTATTTAGGAATTTTATTACAAATGTAAACTGCTTACATTACTTATTTATATAATTAATTTTAACACAAAACACCCGCAACTGATAATATAAGAAATTTATTAATTAATACAATATTTTTTATTAAATACTGCATGTCAGAAAAATCGGCCTATTTCGATATTTAACAACTTTTACTGCCGAAATTTAATAAATGCATGTACTATGAATGTAATTTAACCGTCGCTGGATGTTGGTAAGTAATAAATTTTGCCACTTTAAGACTTCACAAACCTCAACATTGTAGTCTAAGTTTATTATGTGTAATGCTTATGTATGTGTTTGATATCCGTTTTGACGGTTTGAGTATATAAATGCATATCGCGATCGAAGCGATAAAAATGAGAAAATTTAGCGTAACGGGGCATCAACAAAATCATAGCTCGGCATCCGTTGGGGGTGGGGGTGGAACGGGTTCACGTTATCGTAAGATGACGGTCGCCAATATTTCGTAAGAGTACTAACACCGCGATTATTAGCGCACTAGATGTAATGCCTTCATAAATGACTTTTAAAATAGCTTAATTTACATAGCATGGAGTGCGAACGACATTGTTTTTGGAATGACAGAAAATATGCCGATAAATAGATAACGATAAAAATGTTCCAAGATGTACGCGTTTTTTATTTTATAAAGCAGATAAAACTAAAGGTATCGTCACTGTAATATGGTGCTGGTGGTAACGTTAATTTGTATATCGTTTTTATTTAAAGATAACAAATTGAAGCTGGTCTTAACGTGTTTTTCCGTAAAAGAACGAGAACGTATCTAGGTTAGGCGCACACATTCTACTTACAGGAGTTCGCGGTGTTTTTTAAAAACCTATTTGTGCATTAAGCTGCACATAATTTATTGTATCAACTGATAAAAACACAACAGCATTCAGGCATGATGAGATTGTATTGTATATATGTATTTATTACAATTCATTAAAACGTTTTTGATCTGAATTAAAAATACTTATTTAACGTGTACAACATTTCAGGGAAATAATTCAAGTTTAACTTTGCATTACACCCCTTTAAAACTTATTGTAAAATTGTAAATATGCATGATTATACAAAAATACAATATTTTATCTAGATTATTTGATTTAGCATATTTTAAATAATAGTTGTTTTAAAACAACAAATCATGCTTTATATTAAGTTCGATATTTCACATTTAAACACCAAAATCAGTTACTAGTCAGTGGCTAGTTTGTTGATCGTTATTTTAGAAAAATGTTATCAGTTTATAATGAAAAAGAAAAAAGTTATTATTTGAACATTATAATTAACTCAACGTACTGTCCTAGCGCATATATGGTATATTGTATAAAAATATTAAGTGCCAGATTCATGAAATAGTCACGATGAGAATTAAATTTGTTGTTTTTTTCTTCAAATATTTATATTATGTCTATTCACGCTGCCGTCAGTCAACAATGACGCCGCGTTGTCGCCTCGACTTTGACGGATGCTGTGCGACTTAAACGTAATATTTATCAAAACGGCTCGAACGATTTCTTTCAAATTTTTCTGTGGTAATTAACAACCAATCAAACTTTTTTTAAATAAAAAAATGCTCGGTTCATTTAAAAAAGGGTAAATTAAGCATGTCAGTATCATCATACATAGACATTTTCATATCAAATGAAAGACAATTCTGTTGGCTTTAATTTAATGCGTATTTTAACAATCTCACATGTGAAATGAACACATATTTTGAATTGCAACCATTCACTGTCATCGACCTAAAAACGCTGGTTTTGACGTCAAAAACGTCGTCATTTCGGGTGTCCTGTTCCACCTTAAATTCTATGCATAAGTGGATCACGGTGACAACCACGGGAGTTCGAAATGCAATTTTTTTAAAAATCCTGTCACTGGACCGAAAGCTTTAATGTGGTAAATACCATCATCTTAAGGTCTGCTGGCAAATTTGTGCACATAGTCTTATGTCGGTAAAACGAAATATTAAAGTCTGAAATTCTTATTAGGCCGACACTTTTATGACATTAACCCGTTTTCAGTCTTGACACTACATGTTAAGATGAGCGACTCAGAACCCTCAGGGGTCTCTTGTTAATAAAAGTACCAGCAGGAGGGGGGCATACTGCCATCTGTTTTAGAGAAAAGAAAATCACCGTCGAAGGTACATTTTGTTTGTATACATTATGTTCCTTCGCTTGCAAATAATATGTTCATATATGTTCATTTGAAAATAGATAAAGGCTCAGACATTAAAAATCTGATTTTCTCTCATTTTTAATTAATGATAATATTCATGGTTATCATGTATATATTAAAACGTTGACGATGTTTTTTTTTAATATAACGGAATTCGATTAACACGCGCACTCAAATGTCATACGCGGCACGTCTAACTGCTGTGACGTCTTGCAGGGAAGGGATTCGTGTTGACGGCGAACGGGGAAGTGGAGATGGACGCTGTGGACAGACGGCGTGTCCAATGTATCAAGAATCCTATTGACTTAGCGCGTGCAGTCATGGAGCAGGTCAGTCCATATAAGATCCCTTTTTAAGGGCAAAGTATAATAAGATAGTTGTGGAACCCATGCAGCCACCTTGTGTTTTAACGAAAAGTTTGTGTTTTAAAGTATTGCAGATGGTAAATCATGCATGCGCTCTTAACCATTTAAACACGTCATTTTGTAAAGTTCAAGTTTGTATACCCGGAAGAAATACGTACATTTTTAAGACAGGGTAGAATGTTAAAAAAATATTTCAAATGTCAAATATTGTGACATTTCAGAGTACATGACGTATTGTTTGTTTTGTTCTTATTTAAATATTTATATGAGCATCTACTTATTTACACATTCTATAATTGGTTTACAAATTGTTAGTTTACAAACGTTTGTTGAAGTTTCCAGAACTGGTTGCCCCCGAATATTTGTGTTATATTAAGCTAATAGCATGCCTTTATTTTGCTCAAATATCAAGCAATAAAATACTTATTATATAATCAGAAGGCGTTGTTTATGTTTTATCGGTTTGTTTTATTTAACAGTTCCTTTTCTTACAGTACATTTATCGCTTGACATTATCATGCTATAGTTTTAAATAATTTTGCTATAAAGGCTATGTAGATCTATATTACACACGTCTAGAATAAACCTTTGTTCTGTTCTGTTCGTTTCTGCTTAGTTCTGTCTTATTATGTTCTGTTCTGTGGATGGACTAGTATGCCTTTTTAAACCCCAATTGCTATGTATTAATGTACATGTATTTTGACGTTGCCTAACTGTGGCATGACCTCATTCCGCGGTGTGAAATGTTTCACCTCCTTGTCAGACAGGATTATTTCCGCGTTTACTTGTGTCTGTAATTTTCATTACTTGAAACAGTATTGGTTTGTTGGTTTGCCGAACGTGCACTCACCAACCTAAATGCTGATGCTGCCAATTTATCTCTCATGTTTTATATATCTCGCCCATATGAGTAGATCTAGTTTACAACAAACATTTGGTTGGATAGACAAACGTACATTGTAAATGTTTAGAGATATGTCTTACGAAATACCGAGCCAACATGCGGAGGCAAGTTCATAAATGTAGACGAAAAGCAACAGTGAAAAAGCTTTGTATCACTGGGAAGAAACGAAATTTAACTTCAATTTTAAGTTCTAGAGTGTGCTCCCGACATTCCCTAAGATATGGTTGTCTGCCTATATTGATCCGCACAGCAAACCAGATTACGGACAACCAGGAATTCGCTTAAAATGCTTCGAATCAATAACAGTCTTCCTCATTGAAGGTCACTCTAACCTTGAGGTTATTGTACTCGTACTTTCTTGACCATGTGCATGTGCAGACATATTCAACCACAATTCATTTTCATGGCAAACATCACGCATGATTATGTAATACCTTTTGCTACAGCGCGTGCTCGTTTGATCGTTTAACCGTCTGTTGCATACTCTTCGATCTAAAAATGTTACAACGTTATTTGTTTAACGAATATGAACGTGTTGCCTTTTTACGTGCTTGTTTGATAGTTTGCATAATCTTCGATCTGAAAACTTTTACTTTAATTTACAAATATAAAATAGTGTTGCCTTTTTGTTTTTATTGTGTATACATTAGTTTCGTTGCGTCAATAGCGGAAGTGTGAACCGTCCCCTGGCCTTTCTCAAGAACCAGGTCTTTGATGAATTTATTGTAACATTCAATCTAAATTAGCTTCTTTGTGTGTTTAGGATATTTTAGAATGGTTTCGTCTCCATTGTCACTTTCCCTTATTTTTGTAATAATTAAAAAAGTGTGTATTTCAGTGAAATTTATTCTGTGGTATTTATGTAATTATACAATGTTTTTCATTAATAGCAGCTCTGTGATATTTCATGTGGTAGTAAATTGTCTCTCTTTGTCATGCCACCAATGCCAAGGACCACAATTGAAATAAAGACTGTCTTAAGGTAAGACCTTTGTAATAGATTCACATATTTGCAGCTAGGAAGAGATTTTATAAACCTTTTTTTTATTTAAATATACGCCATTTTAAGATGATCCACCACACAACTTTTCTCAGTTTTTGCTTTTTTGCTTTTATAAACAAGATTGAAAATTTGCATTTTATTCATATTTAAGAGAGATAATATTAAGGTGTAAAATTACTTCCCTTTAATTTAATTTAAGCAAAAATAGGTAACTTGCATTTAAAAAAATGTTTCTACGGTTGATAAGTAAAATCATAATATATATCACATTTTAATGAAAAAATCTTGTTTATTTTTATGATAAAAAATACAATGTGTATCCTTCATAGTCCATTATAAATGCCTTACCTTAAAGAATGTCTTTTTGTGTTATCCTTGGTAATTTGGAACCGTGTCATTGGTACTAAACTTGAATTTAACTTTAATTCTTAATATGTTCTGTTTAAAATAATTGTCTTAGTAATTTCATTAATTTAATGTTGTTGTTTTATTCTTCATTTTTTGTCTAATTATATTAATTGTACCATTATATGTTACCTATTGCCGAAATCCATCCCATCCCCATCCATCCATCCATCCATCCATCCATCCATCCATCCATCCATCCATCCATCCATCCATCCATCCATCCATCCATCCATCCGTCCGTCCGTCCGTCCGTCCGT
>Ga0224511_10005348_pt1 | contig 10044 bp, 5 predicted proteins | sample SF_May12_sed_USG_2_FD_169988 | JGI IMG/M metagenome (GOLD analysis project Ga0224511, IMG submission 169988) | Sediment microbial communities from San Francisco Bay, California, United States - SF_May12_sed_USGS_8_1 | ecosystem: Environmental > Aquatic > Marine > Sediment | place: USA... | reverse complement strand
ATCTGCACCATATTTTAAACACGTTTTGACATTGTCTAAACAACCGTGTTCTGATGCATTGTGTAATGCTGTTTTCCCAAAACTGTCCTTGGCATTCACGTCAGCGTTACAGTCCAGTAGCTCCAGCATCACATCACTGTGTTCTCTGTAGGCTGCAAGGTGAAGGGCTGTTTGGTCTTCATTATTCACTATGTTCACATCTGAACCATATATCAAACACGTTTTGACATTGTCTAGAGAACCGTATTCTACTGCATAGTATAATGGTGTTTTCCCATGTTCGTCCCTGACATTTACATCAGCCTTCTTGTCCAGCAGCTCCTTCATTAGGTCACTGTATCCTGCATAGGCTGCACAGTGAAGGGCGGTTTGTTTGTCATTATTCACTATGTTCACATCTGCATCATATTTCAAACACGTCTTGGCAGCATCTAGATGATATAATTCTATAGCATAGTGTAATGGTGTTTTCCCATGTTTGTCCCTGACATTAACATCAGCTTTACAGTTAAGCAGCTCCTTCATCACATCACTGTGTCCTCGGTAGGCTGCAAGGTGGAGGGCTGTTTGGTTGTCATTATTCACTATGTTTACATCTGCGCCATATTTTAAACACATTTTGACATTATCTAAACAACCGTGTTCTGAAGCGTTGTGTAATGCTGTTTTCCCAAACATGTTCCTGGCATTAACATCAGCTTTACAGTTAAGCAGCTCCTTCATCACGCCACTGTGTCCTCGGTAGGCTGCAAGGTGGAGGGCTGTTTGTTTGTCATTATCCACTATGTTCACATCTGCACCATATGACAAACACGTTTTGACAGCATCTGTATCCTCTGATTGCATTGCATAGTGTAGTGGGGATTTCCCAGAAATGTCCCTGGCATTCATATCGGCTTTATAGTCAAGCAGCTCCAACATCATAGCAACGTATCCACGAGAGGCTGCATGGTGGAGTGCTGTTCTGTTCAAAGGGTCCACCATGTTGACATCTGCACCATACTTCAAAAACATTTTGACAGTTTTGTGATGACCGTATTCTGCTGCATAATTAAATAGAGATTTTCCATATTGGTCTCTGACATTCACATCAGCTGTACAGCATAACATCTCCTTCATCTTATCACTGCTAAATTCATTGTCAGCAAGGTGAAAAACAGTTTGGTTGTAATTGTCAATTATATTCACATCTGCACCATAATTCAAACATGTTTTTACAACATTTAGATAATCTAATTCTGTTGCATAGCGTAATGGTATTTTCCAATCTTTGTCCCTAGTGTTTACATCAGTTTTACAGTCAAGCAGCTCTTTCATCACTTCACTGTTTCTTCGAGGTTTCCAATAGATGTCCCTGGCATTCACGTCAGCCTTCCAGTCCAGCTTCTCCTTCATCACGTCACTGTGCCTTCTGTAGGCTGCAAGGTGGATGGGTGTTTCGTTGTCATTATCAACAATTTTCACATATGCAACATATTTCAAACACATCGTGTCAGTATCTAGAAGACCGTGTTCTACTGCATAGTGTAATGGTGTTTTCCCATGGATGTTCCTGACATTTACATCAGCTTTACAGTCCAGTATCTCCTTCATTACGTCACTGTGTCCTAGGTAGGCTGCAAGGTGAAGGGCTGTTTGGTTATCATGGTCCACTATGTTTATATCTGCACCATATTTCAAACACGTTTTGACAGCACCAAGATTACCTAATATCATTGCATAGTGTAATGGTGTTTTCCCATGGATGTTCCTGACATTTACATCAGCTTTACAGTCCAGTATCTCCTTCATTACGTCACTGTGTCCTAGGTAGGCTGCAAGGTGAAGGGCTGTTTGGTTATCATCGTCCACTATGTTTATATCTGCACCATATTTCAAACACGTTTTGACAGCACCAAGATTACCTAATATCATTGCATAGTGTAATGGTGTTTTCCCATGGATATCCCTGACATTTACATCAGCTTTACAGTCAAGCATCTCTTTCAACACGTCACTGTGTCCACGAGAGGCAGCAAGATGAAGGGCTGTTTGGTTGTCATCGTCCACTATGTTTATATCTGCACCATATTTCAAACACGTTTTGACAGCATCAAGATTACCTAATATCATTGCATAGTGTAATGGTGTTTTCCCATCGATGTTCTTGACATTTACATCAGCTTCACAGTCCAGCATTTCCTTCAGTACGTCACTGTGTCCTCGGTAGGCTGCAAGGTGAAGGGCTGTTTGCTTGTCATCGTCCACTATGTTTATATCTGCACCATATTTCAAACACGTTTTGACAGCACCAAGATTACCTAATAGCATTGCATAGTGTAATGGTGTTTTCCCATGGATATCCCTGACATCTACATCAGCTTTACAGTCAAGCATCACCTTCATCATGTCGCTGTGTCCTCGGTAGGCCTCCAAGTGGAGAAATGTTGCGTTGTCAATAAACGCTATGCTCACATCTGCACCATATTTCAAACATGTTTTAACAGCATCTAATTGATCTAATTCCACTGCATAATGTAATGGTGTTTTCCCATGTTTGTCCCTGACATTCACAAGCGCTTTGTCTGACTTAAAAATATTCGACAGCAGATGGGGCAGTTGATCTATTACCACACAAACGGACTCACCAGAAAGTTGTGCAGGTGTTTTCAGAAATATTTCATTTTGCAAAATTATTTCTTCTGCAAGAACAATTTGATAATTTTTGAGTATATGGTCAAGCAAATAAAACGGTTCACCATAATACCATGTGCCCATTGTAGGATAAGTGAAAAGCCTGACTACTAGGTTCTTATCGACAATGTATTTTGTAAAAAACTTCACAAAGGATTTGTTGCTAAAAGCTTCGTGTTTCACAATACCTGAGTCGACATACTTGTTTGAGAGTGGTCGTTTCACGGTTTCCACAAAACGATCTAAGACTTTCACCGGCTGTTGCTCCTCATTCCATTCATTGGAAATAAGAAGATTAATAAACTTCTCACACAAGTCGGTGTACATTCTTTCTGGGATCAATACTTGCAGGTCATTTTGTCCAGTTTCGATTGTTCTTACGCGTTTCATGAGAAAGTCACTCTCACAAAGTTTAATGCATTCTTGCGGTTTGTACTTGCCTAACACAACACCCACCATTTCGCTAATAACATTGTGGGAGAACGTATATTCTCCTGAATCATTTCTGTATAACAATAGAAATTCGGTGTATGCCTTCAGAGAAAATTTCACAGTTTCAATAAACCTGTGGCTGATGTTAATTCCGAAGCAATCGGCTATGTTTTGAATATGTGCTGACACATTCTGTGGATTTTTCAGATCCGTTTCTTTGATAGTATGATTTCTTTCGCCCCACACCGCTACTAATGCAATAAACTTGTAAAACTGATCGATTTCATTTGGTTTGTACAACTGCTCAATATAGACCTTAAAATGGAACTCAGGATGGTTAAAGAAATATGAACCATGGCTGATTAATGTTTTAGTAGCAAAGAGCATTGCGCATTCAGGAAATCCGAACACACAATCTTTTCTCTCACGCGACCTATAGTTAAATGCACCTCTTGCCTCAAAAACACACCTTTCTACATCAACATTATTTTTATCAATACCGTTCCGTTCAAGTATAGCAGTCAATATGTGGTTCATTTCGGCTGATGACAAGTCCCTAGAATCTAGATGAACAGTGTACTCAGCAGTTTCATTGAACATCGTAATTTTGTCCATGTCGTACTTTGCTTCCTCTTTGATGTAATGTCGCGAAGTGATAATCACCCTCAGCTCTTTTTTCTTTGCACATTGCTCGATATCATTCAAAACTGATTTCCATTCTCTTAGGCGTTCATGCTCAAGAGATATTCCACCAAATATGTCGTCTATGATCACCGTATTAAAACATCGAAGCGACCAGTCGACGTCCTCCCAGTCACGAACGCTCTCCAGTTTGATGCAATTTTCTTTCTTTGTGTCCCCCTCAAGAGCGAGATGTGCGGCCATTGCTGTTTTTCCTTCTCCAGGGTGCCCGGTCAAAATCAGTAAGTTGTTGTCGCGAAGTACTTGTGCTGCTTTGTCGTAGAGTGACGTCTTGATGAAATGGCTGTCAACTTTCATCTCAAGAAAACGCGTTGTTGCATCTGTAATTAGTTTTAATATATTTTTAATTATATCTTGCATGATATATCTGTGACTTAGTAGTAAACATCTATTACAACTGATTGAGGTTAGGATTGTTCCAAATCTATTTATATAGCAAAACATATTTTTACTAGAGTTTTATCACAACATGTGACTAATACCCTCGCACCGCTTTTTCGCAGAAATGAAAATAAGTCGAAATTGAAGGTCACAAATGTAGAAATACATGTAACAGTGTACATGTAAACAGACATTTACTACATGGTTATATTTATTAGAATATATAATTGAAATGCTAAGATTAATATTCGCAAAAAATATGGCTTCCCTATAAACCATTACGAAACCTCATTTTATATAAAGAATAAAGAACACACATATAAATCTAAGATATATTCTGGTAATCCGTAAGGAAGCACTTGGGGAACCATGGGCGCCATGGACCCGGAAACGCTCACAAAGCAGCGGTCCTACCACGCGAGGAAAAGCGCTTCCGCTTAAGCGCGCGGGTCTCCACTTTCTAAATACGTCTTTCATCGTCCGAATCACTCGCTACTGGATTTGTCTCATAATTGCGAACGATCTTCCAACTGCCAGCCAAAATGTCATCTATGCGTATCAGCTTGTTTCCTTTCTTTACAAGCTGTAGAATTTCATTGCAAAGCTCGACGGAATAATCGCTCTTACCGTTTTGTACCAGACCACGGAATCTTATTTTCAACGTCAACAATGGTGGAATAAAAATCAAACTGAATGTTATTTCCCTGAAACTTCCACTTTAAATCCGTAAACAGTTTTTATCTTTTTTACTTCCGAAGCAACATAGACCCTTTAATTTCTCACGTTAAGTTCGTACTTCCAACCTTTGTTGCTTTAATTTATTAAACAAATCACTCAATGTCAAATCTTCTTCACCATCGCCCGCTTCTGACATGATAACTTGTTACATGTAAATTGCCACGTATACACTAAATAGTCAGTAACAACAGTTAAAAAATGTACATGTGAAATTTTTTTTTACTAATTCCTACCTCAAACGTAAAAAATTATATTTACACATGAAATATCAAAGTAGTTCTTGTAACATGAAGTATGTATTAGTAGACACTATTATAGCTTCGTTCGAGGGAACATGCTTTGAGTATTCATCACCAAAAATGTGCCTTGTACATGAATGCTTCGTGTAGCTTACATATGTCAATTTTTTAAGTGTATAAGTAATTGTATGCATTACCTTTATAACATCAAAAACAAACTGACAATTTGTCTTGCACATCTTGGATCCACGTAGATAAATTATGTCAGTTTCCAGCTCATTTACACATCAAATAATTTAAAAGATGTAGTTCGATGCCCAAAATTGATACATGTGATATAGGCGGACACTATCATTGTTGTATTCAAGGAGATAAAGGTCTCTGATGCGTTAATCACTCAGCAGGTGGTATGTATCTTGAACATCTACATTTTATGTAGTTTATGTATGCTGAGTTTAAGTCAAAAGGCATAGATGGGATATTAGTTCATTGCACAAACTTAAAACATGGTTTATTCGTGTATACCTATGTAATGCTTTATTCATCTTCATGAGTTATGTGTTGGGTACACTTCATGTAATTTACAAATGAACGTTTCATTCTAATTGCGTAGGAAATGTGCAATGCATTTGCTGCTTGTGACACGGTATACGGGCGGATATTTAAGTAGTAACTATTTTTATACTCAGCATAAGAAATGAGTCTTGCATAGCTACCTTTAATGTAGTTATAATATGTCAAGTTTCAATCCAATCACATAAGACATGTAAAACATATTCATTGCACAACTCGGTATATGGGTGGAAACAATTATGGCCATATAAAAAGGGGCATAACACTGCTTGTATCGGTCTACATGATAATGTTTATTGCACATCTACATCACAAGTTGTATACTTCGGCCAGGCTTCATAACAATCACATATGTTGAAGAGGTTCACTGCACAAACTTGTAAGAATATATGGGGATACACCAACAGGCAACAGCTCAAGGCAGACAGAGTGACAACTGTTATACCCCTTGCAAACTGTGTTTACAGGGGTATAATAATGCATCGAACATCAATATTGATACAATCTTTCCTGCAGAAGAAATAACGTAGACAAGAAGGCCATCATGGCCCTGTGTAGCCTACACAGGGATGTATTTACATAGTTATTCTATTACAATGTACCCAAGAAATGGTTTATGTCGGGTGACATCGGATAGGTAAATTGATTGGGGAACTTTTGTCCGCTCCCTGCAAAAACATGGGGGGAACTTTGGTCCGGTAAAACTTTACTCCGGGGTTCGGTTTAATGTGAAATCTGTTTGAACAACTTTGGACCACACATGGACTATTCCTGTGATGTTTGTAAAACAAAATCTAATAAGCGGTTTCAGAGATGTCTTAATTAAAATGTTGACAGACGATGTGTGGCGCATTACGACAGATGGCAGATAAAGACCAGTCACATATATCCGCTGATAAAAAGAGTGACAGACAGACAGACAGATATACGGACGGACGGACGAACGAACGAATAACGGAGCTTAAAACAATTTGTCACCTCATTTTTTAGAGTGAGACATTAATACATGATATGCAACTTAAAATCAAGTTATTTTAAAATAATAATTTTTTATACATGTATAAACACTAATATCATTAAATATATACAATCAACGAGCGCTAGATAAGATGGTCGCCTTTCTGAACGGCTATTATGTGGAACTAAAATACACACCATTGCCAAATTATCACATTTTAGACAGCATGTCATCAGTAAGTCTACCACCGGCTGTGATTATCACAATACTTATCCTTCTAGCTAACTAAACATACCTCGAAGGTTTTTCATTTTTGGTGTAAACGAATCCAGTGTCTTTGTCCGAAGGATTTTGATTTCATCTCTTATGTTTAAAAGACCGCAAGTTGCGCCAAGCCGTATCATAGTCTAAAATGATAGTATGTTCATCATCTTTTGTAAATACTGAAGAAAATTGGTGCAGAACAATTGGACAGAGTCATGTTTCTTAAAAACCATCAAATGTCTGAAACAAAGTGAACTACTGTATATTGTGTACGTTATTCATAACGGGTTCGAGTAAGTGACTGATACAGTGAACGAGTGATTGGTTTAAGGTATGTAAGTCGAGGAGCGAGTGGGTGAGTTTAGGTGTATGGAGGAGCGAGCGACAGAGGGAGTGGGTAGTAAGGGGAAGAGAGCGGTATAGGAGAGGTAGGAAAAGGGGAAATAGGTAGAACGGGGTAAGCGAAGAGAAGGTAGTCACTGTAATATCCGCCTAAGATCACGTTGCCGTTACGAAAACGACGTCACGTCCTTGCTGTTGTTGTTATTATGATTATGATTGTATTTGTCGTTGGGGTCTAATATTTAATATCTGAAATGTTTTACTCTTTTTTCCTTGAGATATAACATTGGCGACGAAGATTTAAATCGAAAATGGCAGAGAATAGAATAACCGTGATGACGGAAACGAGAAACCTCCGCAGCACACCATGTATACCGTCAGAAGATCAAAGGGGAACCCAATGGGACGAATGGCTTGAAGAAATTATAAGAGAATTTCGATATTTTCGAATCACAGAAGGGGGGAAATAGCAATGTGAAAAAGTGAGAGAGAGAGATAGAGAGAGATGGGAGGTGGCGAGGAAAGGTGTTGATAGAGTTTTCGTAGTGGTAGTTCTGTAGCGAAATGCGATATGATAACGTCCTCATATTATAGAACACTGTATCAACAATTTAAGTTCATCGGCTATGAAACACATTTCATCCTTACATTAACAAAACCACAGGCCAATTTTGATCTCGCCTTATTCAATAAACAAGAGATGATCACATAAAATAAATTGAGGAGATCTGTTAAATATAAGTTGCAGTTATAAACTATTTTAACGTAATCAAGCGATTAGTTTCAACTTAATCAATAGTGTTTTCCCTTGAAAAAGCGGAAATCTGCATTGACTTCTTTAATTGGAATAGAATGATCAGTTCATATTAACCTAATTATTTTTTTTAAATCTCACCTCAGCTACCATGTCCCAGTGATCGTTGAAGATTACATCATCTAGTTCGGCAGTAGAGGCATGACTCATCTGAAAGTCGTTTGTAACAAATTTATTACTGGAATGCGACTGCAGAAAAATACACTATCGATAGGGTAATATTTAGATGTAAGTATGTACATTATCGTTTTATCATACACGCAAATTTCACACGGACGTCCCGCTCAATGTTGGCGTTCATTAGCGTAACCGACGTCAAGACGTTTTTTGTGAATATTGACAGCGTTACGCTCTGTTTTGTGCGTGTATACTTGTCGTCTTCTTAAAATATGACCCGTATAATAAGTTAGTTGTGTAACATTAATTTAAATTCATTAAACATACAAATACAACATAAAAGTTTATATTTTCTTTAATATGTTTTTTCTTTTATAATAATGAGTACACGTGAAAGTTGTTGCAGCAAAGCCATAGCTGTGTGGACAATGTCGAGATGATCATGTTCGGACAATTGTAAAATGTCGGAGTTTTGTGAATGTGCCAGTAAAAACACCACTGCTGCTGAATGCACAATTGCCTTCTGATTTTTAATAAGTTTGTATGTGCGTCCTTCATTTGTGGACAGTTGTTTCTTCCTGTCGAAGTACAGGCCTTGAATAACAGACGTTCCCTGAACGAAGTGGTTGCCCCATTGGTCATCGGTGTCCTCTGTCAGTATGTGTACCTCACTAGTAACCTGTGAATAAACGATAGTCGCTAAAAATATCCATTTACAACTCACATTTTAATTTTGATAGTCTTAGATTTCCAAATTAAATATAAACTATATAAAGCTATGCAGTTTTACGCAATATGAGGACAGTAGCTCACACAGCATTATCTAATATTCTGAAATTAAAAATGTGAGACACATCGATTAACTATTTTCTTGCTCTCTGTTAGCTTTAATAGTTAATTCTAAACGCTACTGTGTACCTTCATAAGGTAATAATCCTCTGTGTCGTCATCGGCTATCACCGCTACGATGTCTCCGGAGCAGACGATATCTGACAGCGATGCTTCATCATCAGCAATTTTTTTCAAAAACACCACCTTCGCTAGACCTCAGCAAATTCACGTCATGCGGTTGTCCAGTCATCTGTTCATTTTCACAGGGACTCAACCCTAATTAAAACCAATATTAAGGTGAAATGAGCCAAGTCAAGCAAACACCTACCTGTTATATATTAAATATTTGCAATTTTAAACAAATTAGTAGGCATGGGATGCATGCAACATTATTATAATAACAATAATATTTTCATGTTATCTATTTCACAAGGTAATATAAATGTACTTGTTAATTGAAAACTGTTCATTTATTCTTATAGTATACCTTACCTACTAAGCAGTTGTCGCATGTGTAGCAGGACTGTAGACGTATTTGTATGATACCCGGCTTGCAAGTGGACATCTGGTGAACGCGTCTGTTGCTTGGTACAGCGTTGAAACTGTGCGTTACCGTTGTCGATTGATTCTGTGTATGAGAATATCCGTTGCTGGTATATTCCTGATTTTGGTGTTGACAAGTGTTCTTTGGCATAATTATATACGTCTCGTGCCCCTTGTATCACGTGTTCTTTCATGACAGCGATGTCTAACGGGCGTTTGAGCAATCCACCGGCCACGTCCTCAATGCGCAGAAACCACGTGACTTCATAAGTTCGCTGGACACACAAAATGGCGACAGAAGTCCCCGCTTCGAGGTAAAAATTAGGTGATTTGATATATTTACCAAGATTTGCAAATTGCAGACTAGGCGCAGTAAACGCGCATTTACTTAAAATATGTGTACCAAATGTTTGTTTCCCTCAGTATTGCTCTTCTTA
>Ga0224511_10005347_pt1 | contig 10044 bp, 5 predicted proteins | sample SF_May12_sed_USG_2_FD_169988 | JGI IMG/M metagenome (GOLD analysis project Ga0224511, IMG submission 169988) | Sediment microbial communities from San Francisco Bay, California, United States - SF_May12_sed_USGS_8_1 | ecosystem: Environmental > Aquatic > Marine > Sediment | place: USA... | reverse complement strand
TATATTATATTATATTATATTATATTATATTATATTATATTATATTATATTATATTATATTATATTATATTATATTATATTATATTATATTATATTAATAAAACAAATTAAAACCCGCGACCCATATTTTCATAAAAAAATTCTAGATTTATTTATAATCATCTCACCTATTTTCATGAAACATACACCATCAGTGCACAATGAACTTAGTTTACACAATCGTATTGTGGAAACCCTGTCGTTCGGACCTTTATTGTTTTGCCCATTCTTCGAAATTCCAGGAACGGTGTGGTAACGGCCACGAATACGTCATTGATCACTACTAAATTGTGTCTCAGTATTGTCAACAAAATAAACGATTATTGCAGCCATGAGAGTTCCCAGAAGGAAGGTCCTGGAATTAATTTAGCAATAAAAGGAAATTCTGAATCTTGATGTATGACCGTTAGAGGGTTTGCAGGCGTTGTCCCGTGCACTTTTTGGCAATATAAATTTGTCTTTCTCGGCGTTGCGGCTAACAATTTTAATATAAACATTATTATTTAGTCTTGTTATGTGGTACAAATTAAGGTATCTAGTTAAACGAAAAACAATTGTTGTGTCTTATTATTTTCCGTTCAAAACGCAATTTTTCACAACAACTTTTAAGTTTTAACGCGTGCTTAACTACTCAAACAGAAACTCCAAATTCTGACATTATGTCTTTTTTCTGCACGTAAAATGTGAGAGTTAAATCGCAGAGAAAACAATTTATTTTCAAAATTAATTGCCCATTGATCTGAAACGTTAGAGTAGATCTATATACATAGAAATGCAATTTGTAAGGATTAGGTCGGTCTCTGTACTGAAGTCTTAACGTTAGACTTAAAGCAGACATATAATGCAAGCCATCCACTTTATGAGTAAAACTGAACGCTAACATTTGGACGTGCACGAAATCATCTTATCTGTGTCTTGCAATTCAGTTGCGGCACAAGTGGACACATCAAACGGCGAAATGTACAAATAAAACATTTAGAAGGCTCCTGATGGGATCAATGTCTGTCCGACGTCGAACTTTCTTCCATTCCAAGTGTCACATGCCAAGGATAAAGCGCACACATTTTAAAACAAAGGACACATATATAGTATTACATTATCTTCTGTCGTTTACACTTTTGCCTACAAACAAAATTGAATACAATACGATACGACAGTTTAAAGATATTCAAAATAGTTTTGCTTTGGGAGTTTAGTATTTCTAGACTTGGCATAGAAAGTTTACTGTTCATAAATGTAGAAAACAGTACATTCAAAGGAACAATATCACTTATATATAATTTTCGTTATTCTACAATCAATTATCTACATGTAATTCACAGTTCAAATGAGAACGATCAACAATGCAATAACAACTATAGCAATAATAACAACAATGATACCATACTTCTATGTGGCTTTCTCGCTAAATCATGAACATCGTTTTAGAAAAGAAAAACAGCTATTAAAGAAAGTTAAACTAATTCCATTTTCAGTTTATCATTATTTTACTCAGCAAAACATAAACATTTTAGGGGGGGGGGCATTTTACCCGGGACAGTATTTAAACAACTTTGGTATCGTATCTCTAGGTAATGTTATTTACCAACAATAAAGCTATGGGATTTCCGGTTTCAGACACGATTGCTTTCGAAAACTGCCTTTTTGAAGCACATTTTCTGCCAACCAGCCAGTACCGTTCGAACAGTTTTGGTAAAGAGTATGTCAATCAAGGATCATTCGTGTGAAAGTTGGTCAAAATCCAGTGAACAGAGGAAATGATGTTTGACTAAAAACGTTGACTGACGATGGACGGCGTTTGACACACGACGGACGCCGAACAAAGACCGGTCAGACAAGCTCACCCTTATCACTCTGTGCTCAGCTGAACTTAACAAGATATCTAACTGATAATATGCAACAACCATTATGTTTCTCGTCAATAGAGGTCCTTTCACCGATGTTTATAACGTATAAACATAAAATGTATTCATTTGCATAAATGATTTTAATCACTTAATCGTTTATATTGCATGTGCCACTTCTAGCTTAAACAGACATTAATATGGCATGCCGACAAAATGAAACACTTATCCCACACCAGACTATTTCACTGTATGACACATAACTATCAACATGACACTTCAAATACATACTAGCAACATGTATTCATACACAATGATAACTATTGGTTCCCGAAAACGTTTAAATGTACATAATTATTATGACAGGACATGTCCTTCTTTTTCGGCGGAAATGACTAAAATCAAAATCGATTTCTTTTGTGCAAATGAAGGTAAGGGTGGTTGAATGAAATCAGTGGCTTGCTAGATACATAGTGTCTCTGGTTTTGGTAGAAGTAATTAGGAATTGTGAACTTAGGCTATTCGCTTCGTGACTATTGGTATTTTTGTCCTACACGCTTACACGTACGTTGGTATTACATAAATTAAATAATTTTATTTGCGTTTGTGTAAAATCTTAGTATAAATATTTTATACTATAACATATTCCGGTAGTTTTAATTTGACTAACGTCAAGGCTACTATATCCACGCCACTGAGAAGTGGCAACCGGTAATTGTTTCATAGTACGTCTTCGTACACGCTAATACGTTTATTGGAGAAAGGAATATGAATATTCAGGAAAGGGTGTTCCGGCGTCATGTTGTGAAAGCGATTAAAGTAGTTTTCAAAACCATGAAACTAGAACCGGGGTTTAGTTTAGACGTTATATGAAGTGCCCTTTTTTATTCATGCGCACAATGACTACTACAGAGAATTAGTATAAACAACACGCACTGTATTTTACGCTGCTGCTTAAAACATATGAACCGTTTTTAACTTTAACAGCAGTTCGTTTAAGATTATTGTTTTACGTCTGTGCAAGTGAGGTAGCCAACTATATATGTTGGTATTGAATTATTAAATAGTACCATGCAAATAAACAAAATCGTATTTATACATAATTATCTGTTGCTGAAGTACTGTACAACTACTACAGCACGTCAAACTCAACACTAAAACATTTTGCCTCATAATTTCTTCCGCCGATGGCATTTTACTACATTTTTGTTCTTACTTAATGACTTTTAAAACAAAAACATGAGCATTATAACGTTTCCCGGCATACCATATCGTACCACAGCAGCTATGAGAGTTCCCAAAGAGAAGATCCTGGAATTAATGAAGAAATAAAATGAAAAATCTAGTTCGTAATATGTGACCGTCTGTGGGTTTGCAGGCGTTGTCCCGTGCACTTTTCGCCATGTTAATTGGTCTGCCTCGGCGTTGCGCCTAGTCATTTTCACATAAACACTATATAAAGTCTTGTTATGAGTTACAAATTAGGTTACCCGATTGAAGGAGAAACAACTGTGGTGTCTTATTAGTCTCCGTCCAAATAGGAAGTTATTCAGAACAACTTTATGTTTTAACACATGCTTAACCATCTAAACAGAAACTCCATACTTTGACAATATGTCTGATTTTCTACACGCAAGTAAGATAATAAAATCGCAGTGAAAGCAATTTATTTTCCAAATTTATTGCCCATTTATTTTAAACATTAGAGTATATACATACAAAGAAGTCCAATTTGTAAGGATTTAGTCAGTCTGAGTAATCTTGTTAGATTTAAAGCAGACATATAATGCAAGCCATCCACTTTATGAATAAAACTGAACGTTAACATTTGGAGGTGCAAGAAATCAATGATTTTATCTGTGCTTTGCAATTCAGTTGCGCCAAAAAAGGACGATTCAAACGAACAAATGTACAAATGAAACATTTAGAAGGCTCTTCTGGGATCAATGTCTGTCTGACGTCGAACGCTCTTCCATTCCAAGTGTCCCATGTCAAGGACAAACGCACACATTAAAACAAGCGACACATAGTATTAGTATCTTCTGTAGTTTACACTTTTACCTACACATAATTAGTGCACAGTTTTCACAATCGCGTCGTTGTAACTTATTCTTCAGGACATTTTACCCTCCTTCTAAATGCCAGGAACGGTGTGGTAATGGCCACGATTACGTCATTGATCAATACTAAATTGTGTCTCAGTATTGTCAACTAAATAAACGATTATTGCAGCCATGGGAGTTTCGAAAAGGAAGATCCTGGAATTTATTTAGCAATAAAATAAAATTCTGAATCTTGACGTATGGCCGTCAGAGGGTTTGCGGGCGTTGTCCCGTGCACTTTTTGGCCATAAACATTTGTCTGCTTTGGCTTTGTTGCTAGCTATTTTTATATAAACATTATTATTTATTCTTGTTTTGTAGTACACATTAAGTTACCCTGTTGAACGCGAAACAACTGTGGTGTCTTATTATAACCCGTTCAAAACGAAATTATTCAGAACAACTTTATGTTTTTACATGTGCTTAACCATTTAAACAGAAACTCCAAGTTCTGACAATATGTCTTTTTTCTGCACGCCAGTAAGATCATAAATTCACGGAGAAAACAATTTATTTTTCCAAATTAATTGCCCATTGATCTAAACGTTAGAGTTTATACATGTAAGTCTAATTTGTAAGGATTAAGTCTCCATACGATAGTCTTGTTAGACTTCAAGCAGACATATAATGCAAGCCATTCACTTTATGATGAAAACTGAACGCTAACATTTGGACGTGCACGAATCAATGATTTTATCTGTGCTTTGCAATTCAGTTGCGCCACAAGCGGACGAATCGAACGTCAAACTGTACAAATAAAGCATTTAGACGGCTCCTGATGGAATCTATGTGTGTCTGACGTCGAACGCTCTGGCATCCAAGTAGCGCATGCTTAGGATAAAGCGCACAATTAAAACTAAAATACACATTGTAATACAGTATTTTTTTTTTCGTTTAAAATTTTACATACAAAGAAATTGAATATAATATGATAAGACAGTGTAATTATATTCAATATATTTTTTATTTGTGAGTAAAGTGGTTTTTAGACTTGGTATAAAAAGTTTACTGTTCGTAAAAGTAAAACAAGAGGGCCCAGAGGGCCCTGGAACGCTCACCTGAGACTGAAGATTTTTAAGAGTTCCCTCTTTTTATTGCTTTATATACAACAGGCGATACCTGGGGGTCTAACTCTGAAGTAATGTTTGAAAAAGAATTTTCTAAGATTTGACCTGGTAACCTAGTTTTTGACCTGAAATGACCCATATCTGAACTTGGCCTAAATATTATCAAAACAAACCTTCTAACCAAGTTTCATCAAAATAGAGTAGCAAATGTGGCCTCTAGAGTGTTAACAAGAATTTCCTTTGATTTGACCTGGTGACCTAGTTTTTAAACCAACGGGGCGCATATCCCAACTTGGCCTAGATATTGTCAAGACAATCATTCTGACAAAGTTTAATTAGAATCAGGTCGCAAAAGTGGCCTCTATAGTGTAAACAAGAATTTCCTAAGATTTGACCTGGTGACCTAGTTTTTGACCAGACATGACATATTTTCGAACTTTTCCTAAATATTGTCAAAACAAACATTCTGACAAAGTTTCATAACAATTTGTTCACAAATGTGGCCTTTAGAGTGTTAACAAGAATTTCCTAAGATTTGACCTGGTGACCTAGTTTTAAACCGCGACTCATGTTCGAACTTGGCCTAGATATTGCCAAGACAAACATTCTGACAAATTTTCATCAAAATCGGGTCACAAATGTGGCCTTTGGAGTGTAAACAAGAATTTCCTAAGATTTGACCTTGTGATCTAGTTTTTGACCCGACGCGACCCATATTCGAACTTGGTCTATATATTGTCAAGACAAATATTTTGACAAAGTTTCATCAAAATCAGATCGCAAAGTTGGCCTCTAGAGTGTAAATAAGAATTTCCTAACATTTGACCTGGTGACCTAGTTTTTTACCCGACATGAACCATATTCAAACTTGGCGTAGATATTGTCAAAACAAACATTCAAACAAAGTTTTAATTAAATTGGGTCACAAATGTGACCTCTAGGGTGTAAACAAGTATTTCCTAAGATTTGACCTGGTGACCTAGTTTTTGACCAGACATAACCTATATTCGAACTTAGCCTAGATATTGTCAAAGCAAACATTCTGACAAAGTTTCATCAAAATTGGGTCACAAATGTGGCCTCTAGGGTGTAAACAAGAATTTCATAACATTTGACCTGGTGACCTAGTTTTTGACCCGACATAACCCATATTCGAACTTGGCCTAGATATTGTCAAAACAAACATTCTGACAAAGTTTCATAAAAATCATATCACAAATGTGGTCTCTAGAGTGTAAACATCAAATGTTGACGGACGACGGACGACGGACGACGCACGACGGACGACGACGGACGACGGACGACGGACAACCACTGACCACAAAAGCTCACCATAAGCACTTCGTGCTCAGGTAAGCTAAAAACAGTACACTTAAAGGAAACAGACCACTTATCTATAATGTATTTCATTATTCTACAATCTAATGTCTAAGTCACATATCACGTGAGAACGATCAACAATGCCATAATAAATATAGCAATAATAACAACAACGCAACCATACTTCTATGTGACTTTTCCCCTAAATCATGTTAAAAACAGCTCTAAAAGCACGTTCAACAAATTCCATTTTTAGTTTTCATTATTTCATTACTAACGATATTTAGACTTGTTTAAAAATTAAAAAAAGAAACCAGAGGGCCCTTATGACTTTAACATTATATTATATAATATTATATTATATTAATAAAGCAAATTAAAACACGCGACCCATATCTTTAGAAAACAGTTCTAGATCCAGTATCATACATTTATTTATAATCATCGCTCTATTTTCATGAAACGTACATCATTGCACACTTTACTCAATCGTGTTTTGGTTACCCAGTCTTTCGGACCTTTTGCCCGCCTTCAGTTGCTTGATACAGTTAAAATGCTTCCACTAATGTCATCAGCTGGGTACTACTTGTCACTGCTTGTTTCGCCCTTTTAAACCCAGGACAAGCTCAAAGTGGTGGGCGATAGTGTTTATCAGACACTACCCATTAGTGGACGGCTTCCAGCTATTGGCGTTCCTTCTAAGCCAGAGTCATCTGGAGCTCCTTTCAGCAGATTGTGAAGCCTTCTTGATGGCCAACTTTCTTGCCTGTCCCACGATGCCAACATCTTCCCCAATGATGGTGCGGGGAACCCTCGACATCCAACCTCGACTGGGTAATTCCAAGCCTTCCATCCAGCCTGCCTACACTCCTGGATGAGGTCTTCATACCTGGCCTTCTTGCGCTCGTACGCTTGCGTACATATTTCTTCCCAAAGACACAGTCAACTCACAATGACAATCTTCTTTGCCTTGGCTGATGACATCACTATGTCTGGACGGAGGGTGGTGTGGACCACTATCCTTGCCCCTGCCTGGATGAAGTTGATGTGCCTGGGCTTGTCATGTACCCGCGCCTTCTTCTTCTGTCTCTCGAGGGTGTCGCTTATCTCCCGGAGTACCTGGTCGTGTCTCCATCGATATATTCACTGGGATAAAGCTTCTTTCGACGACAGAATGTGGTCTAGAGTAGCTCTGCTTCCGCAAAGCGCACACTCAGCAGCTTCCGCCAGCCCCCACCTCTGAAGGTTGGTAGGTGTTGGCAAGACGTCATATACCGCCCTGATCAGGAATTGGAGTTGGAAAAACTGGTATTTCTAAATGTCTGTCCAGCGTTGTTTCCTTTCTGATGTCTGCCACTTTCTAAATCCCAGGAACGTAGTGATAAAGACCACGATTATGCAATTGATTAATACTTAATTGTGTCTCAGTATTGTCAACTAAATAAACGATTATGGCAGCCATGGGAGTTCCTAAAGAGTAGGTCCTGGAATTAATTTAGCAATAAAATAAAAAATTTGAATCTTGATGTATGACCGTTTGTGGGTTTGCAAGCGTTGTCACGTGCACTTTTTGGCCATAAACATTTGTCTGCTTTGGCTTTGTTGCTAGCTATTTTTATATAAACATTATTATTAATTCTTGTAATGTGGTACAAATTTAATTACCCTGTTGAACGTGAAACAATTGTGGTGTCTTATTATTCCTCGTCAAAGGAGAACTTATTCAGAACAACTTTAAGTTTTAATACATGCTTAACCATGCTCAACAGAAACTCCAAGTTCTGACAATATGTCTTATTTTCTGTACGCAAGTAAGTGAAATCGCAGAGAAAACAAAATCCTTCCAAATTAATTGATCTTAAACGTTAAAGTATATACATAGAAATCCAATTTGTAAGGATTAAGTCTGTCTCCGTACTGTGGAATTGTTAGACTTAAAGCAGACATATAATGCAAGCCATCCACTTTATGATGAAAACTGAATGTTAACATTTGGACGTGCACGAAATCAATGATTTTATCTGTGCTTTGCAATTCAGTTGCGCCACAAGTGGACAAATCGAGCGGCCAAATGTACAATTTAATAAAACATTTAGACAGCTCCTGATGGAATAAATGTCTGTCTGAGGAACGCCCGTGCCTTCCAAGTGTCGCATTCCAAGAATAAACTGCCGAATTTTAAACAAGGGACACATACTTTTACGTTATCTTCCGTCGTTTACAAAGCAATTAAATACAATATATAAATAGGAGAATTTAATAATAATCAAAATATGTTTGCGTTGTAAGTGTAGTGTTTTTAGTCAGTTTACAGTGAAGTCCGTTTATAAGGAACCCGTTTATAAGATCCTCCGGTTATAGGGAACTTGTTTTCATTCCACAGTCTTCAGCAATAAAAGGAACTCCGGTTATAAGAAACACATTTTCATGGTTTCATATAAGCGAATTTTACTGTATAAATGTAGAAAAAAAGAATTTTGCGAAGGAAACAAACGACTTATATATATTTTATTTTCATAACTCTACCATCTAATGTCTAAGTCACAGTTCAAATGAGAACGATCAACAATGCAATAATAAATATAGCAATAATAACGACAACGATACCATACTTCTATGTGACTTGTTCGCTAAATCACGTAAATGTTTTTTGTTTCTTTGTTTTTATTAAAGAAAAAACTACTCTTAAAGTAAGTTATACAAATTCCATTTTCAGTTTATCATTATTTTAATATAAATAATTTTAGTAAGTCTTCAGAAAACAAATGTAACAAAGAAACAAGAGGGTCATGAGGACTCTGTGTTTCTCACCTGAGACCCATTGACCAACCTATTCAGCTAAACATAGGACGAGACATTTAACCCCGGACAGTATTTAAACAACTTTGGCAGCGGACCTCTAAATTATGTTATATACTAACTATAAAAGCTCTGAGTTTTCTGGTTTCAGACACGATTGCTTTTGAAAAATGCCTTTTTGAAACCTATTTTATGCCAAACAACCAGAACCGTTTGAACAATTTTGGTAAATAGTCTGACAACCAATGATTACACTGTGAAAGTTGGTCAAAACCCAGGGAACTGTTTATGAGAAAATGGTGTTTAAGTGAAAATGTTGACGTTTGAAGGCGTATGACGCACGGCGGACGACGGACAAAGAACGGCCAGACTAGCTCACCCTTATCACGTTGTGTACGGGTGAACACTATATTAAATGATAATATACATGTAAAACATATGTTAAATTAATAATCGGTACACATAACAATCATTATGTTTCTCATCAACAGATGTCCTTTCACCGATGTTTATAACATATTAACATAAAATTTATTGTAAAAATGATTTTAATCACTTAATCGTTTATACTACATGTGTCACAACTAGCTTAAACAGACGTGAAGATCGCATGCCCACAAAATGAAATAATAGTCACTTTTAAGTAATCCCACACCATACTATTTCACTGTATGACACATAACTATTAATATAACACTTCAATTACATAACAGCAACATTTATTTATACATAATGATAACACTTGGTTCCCGACAACATTTACACATACACATAGCCTGGGGCCATATTTTTCTTTTCGGCGAAACTGTCAACAACAAGATCGACCATTTTTGTGTAAATGAAGGTAAACATGGTTACATGTAACCAATAGGT
>Ga0224511_10005346_pt1 | contig 10044 bp, 5 predicted proteins | sample SF_May12_sed_USG_2_FD_169988 | JGI IMG/M metagenome (GOLD analysis project Ga0224511, IMG submission 169988) | Sediment microbial communities from San Francisco Bay, California, United States - SF_May12_sed_USGS_8_1 | ecosystem: Environmental > Aquatic > Marine > Sediment | place: USA... | reverse complement strand
TCTGCAGTACTTAACATTGTCTTGTTTAATTGCTATTAACACTTAAGTTTTACCATTAAAATGTTCAAGTATTCTACAGAACCAGGATTCACTGGAAAGGTTAAGTGCATTGAAATTGAAGTAGATGCAAAGAACACTTGAACATAACATAGGAACAAGACCCGGACATTAAGTTGACGTATCTTCCATCATGATTTGCTAAGAAGTTAAACAATATTTTTATAATGTACAGTAAACACGGCAGTCTTCCTGGTTAAAAAACTAACTCCTTCTGCATTTAAACCATTGTAACTGGAAGAAAAAACTATGCATTTCTCGTGTTAACAATAAAACATTATCTTCCGTGAGATTAGTATTACTCAATGCCTGATCCACACCATGTTTATAATGCAACTGAGAGTATTTCCTAACAAACACTGCACCAATGGAATGCAATGCATTTATTGTCATGATTTTTTTCCTCCCACCTGCAGCAATTCATTTGCATTTTATGTGACATGTTTTACCATATAAAATAAATGTCTGTATTTCTTGTTTTTCGCATAATTCTATTGTACTAGTTAATGGACAAATATATACCATATTATTTTTTGTTCATTGCCTGATACTTTTCTCTAAATTATGTGTGCTACACACGGACAGTTTTCTTTAATTAACAGCCAACATACATAAATTAACCATGATTGTCTTGAGCGCTGCAGGAAATCATACTCATAGGGATGTCGTGAGTTCCAGGTTTATCACCAAATATCTCTGACACCCTGTTTACACCCCACACCTTCGAAATATTCCTGCATGAAGTCAATAAAAATGCCGTCTGCTGCACAATATAGTGCAGCGTAGTGCACTTATGAGAAGCAGCCAAAACTTATCTCAAACAAGACGTGATATGTTGTATTTGTTTGTATTTGTTTACATCTCGATTACAAAATAACAAGGAAGCATGCTTATTGCATCATCGCTCTTAACAGTGTGATGATGAAATGTTCAATGGGTTTTAGGGGTAAAATAGGGAATTTCTATTAGACCACAGCATGACACTCCTTGCATTAAACATCATATCATGTGTGACAGAGCTATGCATTCCTCATTATGATCTAAAATGCACCTAGATACAAAACTTTTGTTCATGTCTGCATGACTGTTTAGGTTTGTCATATAATGCATATCATGAACATCTTGTAATCCTACAGAAAAGCTAAAGGAGTGCAATTCTTGTAAAAAGTAAAAACATAATACATAAAACATAAAAAATTGCTATCATTGCAATAAAGGTTATGTTGGCAATAAATCAGCGCCAAATCAGAGACAAACAAATGAAGCCTGTCCCATCTATTTCTCTTCCATTGATTGAAAGGTTTCCAGGTCTGTCACACACCAGTCAGTTGCACAAGAGATAACAGGCCATCAGACAACGCATGTCAATTGCAAAACTACATTGGCAAAAACAATATTTTTCAAATAAGGGAAAATGACAAAAATTGCCCCATTGTGGAATTTTACAGAAACACTGTATCCAGCATTTAAGTATTCTTTACTCTGTATCACAGATTTTTTGGTATTTACAATAGTTTCATATAAACAACATTACGACCAAACCTTTATGCAAATTTTTTACTATACTTGAACAACATAATGTACTGCAAAATGCGCAAATCAATTTAAACACTGCAACACAAATTTCACAATCGCAGTAATTTACTGCAATACATTGTTTTGCAATGCTAGAAAAAACTTCTGCAATACAATACAATACTACATTCACAATTCAAGTAAAACATTATTGTGATACAGCTGTATCTTTATAAAATAAAACCCTACTGGCAAAAATATTTCGCAATACAATATAGTATTTCGCAATACCAGTAAATTCTGCCTCCCAATTGTTTATTTTACATGGCCAATACAATATCTTGGCAAAAGTAACATTGCGCAATAATACAAATTCTAAGGACCTATTGCGAAATTCCTCAAAACCATGCTCTGGAGGCATGGACAACCACAGCTGATGGAGTAAAACCCCAGACAGATACTGAAGATCACATCTGCTCCTCCAGGAAATCATTATTATCTGGTCTACAGAGACAGGGAAATGCAGAACTTGACAGAACTCATGATTAAACACTTGATTCCTGCAAGCACTAAAACCATAGAAGAAAACACCAAAGGTAAAACCGACCATCAAGCTATCAGCAATATTACCCTCCACAACCACATCGGAGTCATTAGCAGTGCCTTTACAAGTCGACTTAAACAGACCAACAACAGAGCCACTAGCTACACACCAAACACACTGTGCCAAAATGCTTGAACCAGGGTTGCACAGTTGGTAGCATATATATATGCATTGTTTCAAAGGCATTTCGTATTACTTGCTTGTTTGTTTGTTTTGATTTAAATTTTAGCCAACCTAGGCATTACCTCTATGGAATACATACAAAACTGTCATGTACTGATGCTATATAACTGACAACTGCCCACTGGTGTCAGAGAAGAGAGCTGTAGAAATCACTACAAAAGTAATGTGACTAGGCCAGGGCTCGAACTTATTACCCCTGACGTGGAAGACACTGTCACCTAAATCTGCTTATGCTAATAGCGCAGAGGTGAAGTGCCCTCCAAGACATATCACAGGTCAGATCAACAATCAAAGTTCAAGTATTGCGTTAAGCAGTAAACGCTAAAAGAACCAAGGTACCTTAAAGGTCCAGTGAGCATTAAATGTCACAAGGTAAAACCAACAGACATTTGCACTGTACTCTTCATACCCATGGCATTATTTAATAGGTCAAACTACTTAATTAACTACAAACACTCAGAACTGGGTTGTTCTCTAATGCATATATACTTACAATTCCATATAATTACAGACGATTACCACAGAAGTACTAATAACAGATCTCAATCACCCTATAGGTACCCAGTCTCTTACTCTGTTAGCACTAAAGTGCTCTATATTTCATAGAACCTTAGTACCCATGTACCAAACAGTTCACCTGAACCAATGCACCAAGAGCCGAAACACAAGCAGTAACAGTACTGCTGAAAGCCAACTGTTATTGTATCAGTGAAAGTGAAGGCTGGAACCTTGTGGTACATTACCAGCAGAGCTATACCACCACCACTATCAGCCTGTCAGTTCCTGGTTCCTTACTTCCCCTGCCTACCTACGACCTCAGTTCCCAGCCTCGATTCCCCCTGCCTCAGTTCCCAGCCTCGATTCCCCCCCACCTCTGTCCCAGGCTGCTTTAAGCTTCCCCTCCAAACCCTGCCAAGAACCTGTCATTGTGCAATTGTCATCAGACTCCACTACAGCATGTGGAAGGCTGGCTGCCTAATTAGTGCTGGATGTGTTATTGTGATAATATATGTGTTCTGCAGCATGCCTATCTAGTTTGCAGTGGCTTCATCTTTCTTCTGAAACCTGACATTACCTTGATTAAAACAAGCTTCCTTTGCCCCACTTCTATAACCCCAACGTAAAAATGTGACATGTTTTCTGCACCATTTGTGTGTAATATGCATTATATATCTTAAGGTAAATATATTTTTGTTGTACATCATTTATTATTAGACATTATCTTGATTGATTCAAGCCCCCTAGCCCTGATTCTAGCATTGATAACAAAGTACAATAATAGCATATATTTTTGCAATCTCTGTGTATTTTTTTGCAACTTATTGCTGCACCTGTTTTTAAAGGTTATCTTCATTGCACCCTTAATGGTTACTGTGGTTGTATTTACATGGCCAGTTGATAATGCCTCTTGTGTGTTTAAACCAGACAGAATATTTGTTCTGCTGATGTAACTGTTGCATATTTTAACAGTAGTAACTGCACTGTAATATAAAATACAATTAAACACTACTGTATGCATATAGATAGAGAATAAACTGCATCCATGAGGAATTTGTACTGTAACCATATGTAGAACTATACTACATCTGCTGCAAGATCTATTGATGAAGGATATCTACATCATGCTGTCGTCTGATTCATTTATCCTACAGAAAGTTATGCTAATGACACCTAGACATGCCAATACAGCATTCATTTTGGTTATTCAGAAATTCAGAATGATTCTTTAAGCTCCTTTTTGTTATAAAATAAATGCAGAGATCATTTATAATCATCAGCAACCATGATTAAAACATTGGGATTTGTGTTCCCTGCATAGGTCAAGTATTTCCTGGTTCAAATGACATAAACAACAGAGTAAACAATTATTGCTGAATAAACCATAAATGCAAGGAACATTATTAGTAATTTCCTATAAAACAGTATTGAGGCAGTGAAAGCAAGTTTCAAGAATTTCCTGCAGCAGCAGCCATGTATTTTTGCACTCCACATCAGTTGGGAAATGAAAATACAAAAAAACTAATTAAACAAAAGCCCCCATCTTTCAAAAAGATACTGCAATTATTCAATAGAAGCAATTATATTACCATCAATTCACCCAAAGAAGATAATTATACTGCCTACAACACACAACTGTCTGCATGCAGCGTGGCTGTGAAACTGATCATAATTTACTGCAGAAAACGAGTAGCTGATTACAGTCCTGGACCATGCAGCCTCACATCTGCACTGGGCATATGTATATGTCACATGAATTACAGTCATTCCTCTCATACACACATATACACATATATACTCATACACTATAACATGTATGTTGAACCTGACCCCTCTCTAAGGTCGAGGTGGGGGGGGGAGATGAGCGGACAATAACAGTTCATCAGTCTACTATCAGTTATTTCCCACACTGCAAACATGTCTGCTTTACTTCTATATTTTATCATAGGTCAATATAAAACCCAAAAATAGTCAGGGTTTAAATTTCATATCAGAATATACTATCTTCATATATAAATAAAGTATGAGTCAGTTCTTCTATTTCATAATGCGCTTCAAGATGTATTAACATAATAAAGATTATGCATAATTTAATAAATTCATAGATGCATCAAAACTTGAAAAGGCAGTCTATATGCAGGCACACCTACCTTTGCCAACTTTTCTCCTCTTAGGTTTAATCCCATTGCCCCCCACCCGATGTTTATCATCCTGGGTGCTGGTGATGTGTTTCCGTTTCCTGGTCACACCATATTTCCCCTCCGTCCTGCACCGTTCCCGGAGGTGCATGCTTCACTCACACATAAATTACAGATAAATCCAAAAATCTGCCAATTATAGAATTCTGAATAATCCAAGTAATTTAATTTTCTGCCAAGTGATCCACCTCTGCAGAAATAATAACAAATATTCAGAATACTACGCTGATAGTAACTTTTACGCTCAACCACCAAGTATTCAGCTTAACCAGCACATTACAGCGATAAAGCGATATAAGCGAGAAGAGTACATACACTGACAATGCAAACACTCTACAACCACAACTGCAAGTTATCCAATACGGTTTTCCCCACAGCCACAAGCGGCAGTCAGCAAGCGCCAAGTTCACTATTCACGATCCACATTCAACTCTTGAGCAATGCTTCAATGCCTGGTCCGGCTTCTCTCAGTTCACAAACACAGGACAAGTCCAGAGAGCCCACAGCACAGCTAGCACATTCGTCCATCCAACCCAAGTCTTGCTACAAGGGTTTACAACAGTGCCTTTCAGTTATTGGGAAACCTCTGAATACCAGCACTCCAGTATTCCGGAATGTCCCAGTAGGATCCAAGGTTACGTTCTCAGCTATTGGGAAATCCTGGCTCACCCGCACTTGATGAGATTGTCACGTAGCCCTCACAAACCCATCCACAAACTGGGCCACAGTGGCCTGTTTACATGACTTGTTGTGCTTTTCACCCTATTTGACTCCACACACTCCAATCCTCACAGTACAAAACTACCATTATGTAATGGCCCTTTCTATTGCTTACTAAACATTGTTTGCAACTTCTTGTTTATAAAGCTTACCCACAATACTGTACAGTGCATTTACCATATCCGAAGCTTGAGTTAAGCTTTTAAACCCACTTTGCATCAGAAAGGCAGTTTAACTTTTTTAGAAGTATAGAAACATTAAACCTCAGCAGCAACTTCAAACTTAATTCAATTTGAATTCATCCTTTTGAAAATTCCAATACAACTCTGTTTAAAAATTACTCATGAAGTCAAATTGCCAATATGAAAGTTTTTTATTTGCTTTAAAAACTCATTGAGCATGAATTAAAGATGGGTTTAAGGAGATGTGATGATAACATTGCATACATTATTCATACAAATACACACTTGCAGCAAGGAGGTAGTGGAGATAAAATGGCAAAATTAAAAATGACTTAATTTAACCCATATGCATTTGAATTGCTTATTTATTAGAAAGAAATGACATATTTAGAAAATAATGCTAATGGCTGCATTTTATCCCATTATAAAAACAAAAATCCTTGATTTTTCCCAAAAGTGAGCACTCCAGAGAACAATGCTTGAATAGCTAGTATGATTGAAAGTGAAATGTACTATTAAGATGGAAATTGGATGCTGATAAGAAATCAGCATGAAAGGAAAACAATTTAATTCCAGTGTAATCTTTTAAATGACCAACATATAAACATTCAACATAAGAACATTGACTCATGTTACCTGTATTAATAACCAGTTCATATATTAAACTTCATAGATTGTAAAGGTGATTGTACAAAACAGAATGTCCCAGTTTAAAACCAATGTCTAGGGTTTCTACACTAAGTACTATATTGACATTGAAAAATCAAACACTACAATACTTGATCTGCATGTACAGCTCTGACCTTAAACTGACCCACTCAAATACCTTCTTGATTTATCTTAAACACAGGTTTACTCAACAAGTTTTTTCTTATGATGACAACTGTAAGAAAGGAATGACAAATGTTAGCACATGATTATGTTTGAAGAATCTGGAGAGATGTCCAGGTTGGAACAATTGTTGATGATACAGCAGAGCACTATAAACTGGCCATACATTCCCCGTATTCTGATGATCTTATAAATTGTGTCACAATGAAAACCGACAGGTCCTGCAGCCAGTGGACTCTTCATGGTCGTCATAATTTGTCACATTGTCAGACCACCAAGTCTACAGGGCTCATGAAAATGGCATGAATGTTTCCCAGTACGCATGCACCAAACATTCATTATAGTTTATAAAAATATGAAGAGATAATGTGGTAGGATTACCCTCACATTGAATTGCATATAACAGCTCACATGCCAGAAGCAGTGAGTCTTTACTTGAAAAGGACCCTTTTTAATGTCCAGGTTGACCCCTATATCAATGTCTAGGTTGACCCCTATATCAATGTCTAGTGTGACCCCTAGAGTTAATGTCCAGGTTGACCCCTGTATCAATGTCTAGGCTGACCCCTAGAGTTAATGTCCAGGTTGACCCCTATATCAATGTACAGGTTGACCCCTATATCAATGTCTAGGCTGACCCGTATATCAATGTCTAGTGTGACCCCTAGAGTTTATGTCCAGGTTGAACCCTATATCAATGTCTAGTGTGACCCCTAGAGTTAAGCTAGCTTGACCACTATACTCAGTGTCTATGTTGACCCCTATATTCAATGTCTAGATTGACTATATATCCAATGTCAAAGTTGACTTAAATATATTAAAAGTTTAGGTTGACCCCAATAATGAATTCCCAGAAGGACCCCTATAGTCAATTACTTAGTTAAACTCTATATATTGTCTAGGTTGACCCCTTATATGCAATGTCTAGGATGTTTCTCTATCATATGCCAAGGCTGACTTACCCCTATAATCAATGTCTAGGTTTAAACCCATAGTTAATGTCTATAGGTTGTACCCCATAGTCAATGTCTTTAAGTTGAACCCTATAGTCAATGTCTTTAAGTTGAACCCTATAGTCAATGTCTATATGTTGAACCAAATAGTCAATGTCTATGTTGAACCCAATAGTCAATTTGTCTATAGGTTGAACCCTATAGTCAATGTCTAGGTTGAACCCCATAGTCAATGTCTATATGTTGAACCCCATAGTCAATGTCTAGGTTGAACACAATAGTCAATGTCTAGATTGAACCCTATAGTCAATGTCTAAAGGTTGAACCCAATGTCTATAGGGTAAACCAGTCAATTTGTCTATAGGTTGAAACCTATAGTCAATGTCTAGGTTGAACTCAATAGTCAATGTCTAGGCTGAGCACAATAGTCAATGTCTAGGTTGATCCCAATAGTCAATGTCTATAGGTTGAACACAATTAGTCAATGTCTAGGTTGAACTCAATAGTCAATGTCTAGGCTGAGCCCAATAGTCAATGTCTATAGGTTGACCCTATAGCCAATGTCTAGGTTGAACACAATAGTCAATGTCTAGGTTGAGCCCAATAGTCAATGTCTAGGCTGAGCCCAATAGTCAATGTCTATAGGTTGAACCCAATAGTCAATGTCTATATGTTGAACCAAATAGTCAATGTCTGGGTTGAGCCCAATAGTCAATGTCTAGGTTGAACCTAATAGTCAATGTCTATAGGTTGAAAATTATAGTCAATGTCTAGGTTGAACCTAATAGTCAATGTCTATAGGTTGAAAGCTTAAGTCAATGTCTAAGTTGAACAGTTCCACAGCTTATGTGTTTCCCATCAACAGGCAGAAGAAGAAAAGGTTGGCAAAAATGGGCAAGCTTTGATATGCATGTATCATTTAGAAACTACTTCCAAGTGAAAAATTGTACAGTAAAAACACAAGACCAACACATTCATTTTGGCTGCAAAATACAACAACCATAAGACACTGAATAAGATTAGGTTTGTTGTGAAACGAGGTGCCTCAGGAATGGCACCATTGGAATAATAGGAAAATAATGAAAATGACTGAATAATGAAGTGCACCACAAGAAATCGATATAACGATAACTGAAGTACCTTATTACAGATGCTGTCATAGTGAAAGAAAACCAAGGATAGATCTCTAAATTGTCTTACACAGTTAGGACTTGACAATGACTTGGAGTTTTATGGTGTATTTTAACAAATTGTTCTAGTTGTTTTCTAGTTTCATAGTAGGATCAAACACTAGAGTTCAAATAAAAAATAAATACATAGATATCCACTGCTTCTGTGGTTTGCTCATTAAAGATTTATATTAATGCATGCTTATGTTTCACTCTTTACAGCTGTTGTCAATCCTCCTAACAATTTGCTTTTTCAAAATCAAAATTAGATTTGATTAAATTGCTTGCATGATTCCATTATCATCTTGAAGATTATTAACACCTTTTATGCATTTAAATTATCATCAACAAAGAGCTTATAATTATACTTTCAGCAGACAATATAGCCTCTATAATTTCTTATTTACTGAAAAATACATTATTTATGTACATTAATCATCTAAAATGGCATGAGAATAAATCACACATTTATTACATTACTAAATACAGTGTCAAAATGGTGAAATAAAAATCAAGATCACACTTTTGCTGTCTAAGCCTTTAAATGTCAAGCCCAGAAATAATTTTCCAGATAATTGCATCCTAAGCCTATACAATGGTGGAACTCATTTGCTAGAATGCCACTTCATCACTGCTTTTGTGTAAATATGCCAAGAAAACTACAATACAAATTGACATTTAGAGCTTTAACTTTATGCCAAAAAATAGCAAAACTTAAATGAAAAAGCAGAAGATAATTAATATTGGTGTGTGTGCACCAGACTCTCAGTAAAACCAGTTTCCATTCTCATGCTGAATATTTCTATTTAATTATGTTTTGGAAATCTGATGCACAACATCAATTTTTAAAATGTGCATCAAAATAATCTAGACACACAATGCCTTATTGTGAGAGAGGCATAAAACCATGATTAATATGAAAACATTCATAATAAAATAGGACAAACTCAACGCTGTACTAGTTTCTGGACACATTTCTTTAAGACCAGTCCTTAACTAAAAATAGCTCAGGTGTAGCTTTTTAACTTGTTTACGAATTTTTGGCTCCTTGACACACTATGTGAGTTGTATTGAAAAACGAAACCGATACCTTTAATTGCTTCTACTTAATTTTAAAGTCACTTTTAAAGCCAA
>Ga0224511_10005345_pt1 | contig 10046 bp, 5 predicted proteins | sample SF_May12_sed_USG_2_FD_169988 | JGI IMG/M metagenome (GOLD analysis project Ga0224511, IMG submission 169988) | Sediment microbial communities from San Francisco Bay, California, United States - SF_May12_sed_USGS_8_1 | ecosystem: Environmental > Aquatic > Marine > Sediment | place: USA... | reverse complement strand
ATGGTAAAAAATAAAGATCCCAACCTGTGGATAAGGGTCAAAATCACTTCACGGTTGTTAAAGATCCATCTCTCCCTTCTCGTTAAGAGTAGACAAATTCTCGGCGGGTGACGTGCAAAGTGGCTTAGGTTGACTGACCCCTAACCATGAGCGATGATACTGACCCGCATGTGGTGCTCCATGCTAAGCCTTACAGTGAAAAAACAAGTATCTAACCCAGCAGCCATGCCATACGCGAGAATAATGTTCAATAGCATTGGCCATCACTTCAAGCCAGTCTTGTCCTTGGTATATTGTTCCCATATGGGTCAACCTGAAAAAGACCAATTCAGCCTTGTCATAACTCACTCCTAATGCTGGAGTTGGCTTCCACTCAAGGCTTCACAAAACTAAAAAAGCATTAAAAGCAAACAGCACAGCTATATGTAGCCTTCGATAGCTGTATTTGCTTGCGTTTTGCTTTATTGAGATCGTATTTCTTTAAGAAGTTTACCCAAATTTAGTTGTATGCACACTTACTTTTTAACAGGACTGGTTGTAATTATTTTATCAATTAAATCCCACGGGCCACAGTTGACCTTTGATTAGTTAAATTTTACATTTTTTGTCAAATATATAAAACAAACATTCTTCTTCATATAGCTGTTGAAATCTAATCAATATTTAGCTCAAAATGCACACAAACACACATGCACGCACGCGAAAATCATGTCACAAGAACCTTGGGCCTGCCGGAATTCGCATGCACGAGCAGCAATGCAGTCAGTCTAACCATGACTGCAATGTGATCTTTCAAACGGTGGGGGCGGATAACTTTATGGTAAGAGAAAAAAATCATCCACTTGTTCACTGACTCTCTGGTTTCTGACGAATAAACTACCGTAATCAGCTCATCACAGCCGTAATCTCGTAACTACTGAAACAGTGTCATTTTTGCCACCTGAACATAATGGCAGCCTGTCATGGTGATGCCATGCCAGGTCGGGCCAGCCGAGCTTCTAGTTCGCGTGTATTCTACACGTGACAATGATTTTATCAGAATACTTATCACCTTATCGATTATGCCTCTGCCAGATGTGGAAACAACTCCTGACGAAACCAGGGTCTGCCAAGCTGAAAGCTCGGCTGCAAAACCAACTAATGTATTCGCTTTGCAGTGCCTATATCAATTGTGACCATCACACTTCAAACCCAATGCTATTTTGCTTGCTATCAACTCTGTCATGAATCTCTGGAAGCCTTGAGGGCAGGCTAAATTACCAATCTCTCCTAGGGTAGTTGACCGCTACTGATTTGCTCAATGTAATCCTTCACATTTGAGAATACCTAGTCAAGAAATCTCGCCCGTTTTCTGGAGAAGATTGTCTTCAAAACGAAAACTCATTTCCAGAGATAGTCAGAATAAACTGTGATTCTACGTCATTACAAAAGGAAAGAACAGCATGCTAAAGAATGATCAAAACGTGAGGGATACTCAAACCTGCTCCAAATACGACCTCATGGGCAATGTTCATTCTACCTATAATATATTTGCAGCTCTCTTTGTACAACCACCCTCCTCATTACACCTCCAAAACCAATTTTTTTAATTGAAAATATTTTGTATTTTTCACTTGATTGTTCTTTCTAGTATCGGATCAATAAAACAATAGATCTTTGGTTGGAAAAAAATAAAAACTATGACAACCGTGCAGAATATAATTCTTGATAGTAGTTCAAATTTACAATTAAATTCACAATTAAATTTAGCCAGTGCAATCCTGCACTGTTGAAAGCATTCCAATTAAAACCTACGTGGGTGAAGAGTGAAAAAATTGCTCCATTTTCAAGCAGAGATTCTATTTTTCAAGCATTGCTTTGAGTTTTCCAAAACTGTGTGCTCGGGATACGTCACCATATACTTCCAATGAATTTACCACAAATATTATACCAAGATAACGAACTTGACCCGTTTTTCGGAAATGCACCGTTGCATTCCCCCATCTCTGCTGGGTAGACTAGCCTGGCTCTAACTAGAGGGGCTAATACAGATGCTCGACAATTTAATGTGCCAAGAGATCAACAAAACTGGACGGAGTTGCAGCTGCTTTTGTAGAAATAAAAAATTGGGCTCGCTGTCTGCAGAGTAGTGCGACCTGCTACCAAACTGTTGAGCGTGGCTATAATACAGTATCACTGAGTCTGGGGTTCTAAAATATTCCCTATTAGTTAGTCTACCCAGTCGCTGATTGGCTGTTGATTGGTCGCAGGGGAGTGGTATAATCTTGGTGTGGTAATACTAGAAGAACCTACAAAAGAAATCTGCGAGTCAGTGGAAATGACCAAATCTGTGTGGACCAATTATTGACAGTAGCTCGCAAGAATTCACATTTAAATTTCGCCAGTGCAATCCTGCACTGCTGAAAGTGACCTCAATTAAAATCTACATGAGTGAAGAGTAAAAAATATTGTTCTGTTCTCTATTAGAGATTCTATTTTCCAAGCATAGCTTTGAGTTTTTCAGCCTTGTGTGCCTCGGATATCTCATCACATCCTCCAATAAATTTACCATCAATCAATACTCGAGGAACCTACAAGAGAAAACTGCGAGTCAGGGGAGTGTAGAAAACGACAAAATCTGCGTGGGCCAACACAATCGGGTGATAGTCGGATATCTCTGTAGCTAGAGCAATAAGCCCCAGATCATTATGTTCTGGATTCAACCCCTAGTCACGAGCTGCTCTCCGTATACCTAGCTGCTCGTATTAGGGGAGGTCGACCCACTAGAATGCTTAGTCTAGTATTTGCATAAAACCGAGAAGTTTATCATCTACGAGCTCGGAATCAAACTCTGAGCTCTTCGGCGTGTCCTTTAAGGGTTTCAAAACAAATTGACAAGTCTATACACTCGGTAGACCTGAATGCCGGCAATGGTTTCATGGAAATAGAAGAGCAAACATATTGCACCATTTATTGTCAATCGGAAGGCCAAGCTAGTAAGCTAGGCTGAACCCAGCTAGATAATACAGGCAATGTGTACATAGCTACCGATGCCCATAGCTACAATGTCCATATAAACCAGACTGCTCTCTCTCTAAATACACCCAGTAATAATCAATGAATCCCTAGAACAAGAACCACTAGAGCAAGAAAGCTCCTACAGTATCCCAACTAGCTTGCTAGGACAGGCTTTTGTCCCGAAGTATAAGTCTATTGCATGTGGGAGCATTGTTGTGATTGCGTTTGATAGTTTTGACAATGCAAGTAAAGCGAGGATTTATAATGGGGACAATCGTTTTTGCCTGAATAATAGGCTCTCCCAACGACCGCCCTCCTTCCGTCCCGCAGAATCTGCTGCTTCTTTCTTTTGTTTTTACCAATTGGCACATCACCACTAACCCAATTTGCGTTGCACAGCGTACCTTTTATCTTTACAGTTCACACAATCCAGTCTCACGCAGTAGATCGAGTTAGTGTGGTAGTTTATAGTGGTTACACATATACAATGTTCTACTACTAGGGTCATTAGTTGCCAGTTACGGGTAGTGAGAAACTATGTACCCCCGAAACAACGAACCCCGTTCTTTCGAAACCAGGTACCTTGTACTCTCTAAACCATGTACCCAAGCTCAAAATAATGTACCCAGTACTTTAGATACCATTTTCTTCCATTAGAAATTTGACAAAAAGTGGAATAACCCTAATAATGTTTCAAAATTAAGGGAAATCCTTGTGTTTCCAGCATAACACGATCTGAGAGAGGCAAATAGAATCACTTTTGTGTTTTCTTTTTCAATACTCAGTTTAAAGTGGAGTTTACACCGCTCAAAATGGCCGTCAAGTGGGCATAGGCTTCCGGTCATCCAGGGCCAGAGTGCCGATCCTGCATGCGCTATTTCTTCAGCGTCAGGTAAGCGGAAACCAATGACAATGTAGATTCGAAATTGCTGCTCTACCAAGTTCCCCCTTGACCTAAACACCGGAAGCGGAAATCTAACCGAAGTGAATAAAATCGCCGCTCTGATTGGTCACTGCACCTGTGCCGCTTGGAAAAAGCAGCGATGCAGCGTCGGCTCATAGCTGCACTGTGCCCCTGGACTGGCAAAAGTTAACGCCTATTTGAGCGGCACAGACAGCGACGCAGAGAGCGGTGCCACTCGTGTTAACACCCCTCCAGCGCCGCTCTCTGTGCCGCTTGCCGCTCACCACTGCCACCCTCGTGTAAACCCACTATAAGACACAGTATATCGCTTTTTACATTACAATACCATGTCTCAACCTGGATATTGAACGAGAAAACAATAAACATATTTTTATGCGGAAAAGTCAAGGGTTTAACCATACTGTATGAACATTGGTTGGTTATTCCACTTTTTTGGTCAAATTTCTGGTGGAAGTGCATGGTTTCGAGGGTACATGGCTTCGGACTTGGGGTACACGGTATAGGTTTTGAGAGTACGGTACGTAGTTTCCCACTACCAGTTACGGCATATTTTAGTCAGATAAAGGGGTGAGCCAGCGAGATTATGCCAGTCCATACTTACAGTTCTTCCTTTGGTGATCTCCAGTAGATAGTCCTGGATTGGGTCCGTGTTCTTGCTGTAATTTGTAAATGCCTTGATTGATCTCAACCAATAGTCAATCTCAGTCAATCATCCATGATTTCAATCTCTGCAGGTGAAAGATTGTACTCTTCCAGAATTGACTTGGCCCGAGAGCAGAATCCACGTGTTGTCTTACTGAATACAACTACCTTCTTGCCGGCGATCTTCTTGTCAATTAAAGCTTTAAGTTGTCTTTTGAGAGCCATTTCTTCGGATGAACTGTGCCAGTGCGAAAGTCCGGATCGCTTTTTGACGGTTGTTACTAATGCGTGAAAATTGTGCGCGTGCCCTTCTATCCAGAGTTTCCCGTTCATGTGGCCAGAAGTGTCCAATCAGGGTTTACCTGTTTGGAGTGACGAATCAACGCAAAGCCCTGGTCAGTTGCACCATAACATAGAAACATAGATCGGACACCTGAAGTAGTCCCCCACCCCACCCCATCGTATCATGTACAAAATAGCCTGTTTTCTCATATATATGATACTCAGATCATGTATAATCATATAGAGAAAATAACTCACACTGTGGTCTCTGTGCCTATACAGTAACAGTTACTTGCCGTTTTTCCAGTAATAATGTAGATTGTAGAGTATAGATTATAGATCTGTGTGGATGTCTAGATGAGATCACTAGCTTATAACTATGGTGTCACAACTCACAAGCCATAATTCGTTACATACGCAACCTTTTCATTTGGGAGCCTCCGCGGTCAGCACGCAGACATAGCAAACAAAATCTATCAACAACACTGATTTTGGGACAGCCTTTCCATAGCAAAGTTTTGTTTTAGGAACAGCGGGTCATAAATGTTTGGAAAGCCTGTTGCAGTGCCAATGGAGGCCATGTACTACTGCATGACATAGGCTCTGTTATACCTGTTGTATTCATGTTTATGGGGGTGTCGCCAACTTGCCCCAGATATGAGCTCTTTGTGTGGAGAACTATTTATTTTCCTACAATATATGTCCAATATGGACACGGTGCTCTCATGACCATAGATTTAGGAGCCGTGTGCTGGACAGTCTGTTTGTTGCAATTAAGTTCCTTTATTTGCAAACCTAGTCAGGACTATTACCCGCTGATCCTAAGGCAAAAATTATCATAGAAAGGCTGTCTCAAACTGAATGTTGATGATGGATTTTGTTTGATATGTCTGCATGCAAACCACCGCGGAGGGTCGGCTTTTATAGAGTAGATTCGGAGCTTTCAGATGATACTATGTTTGACATGATTTGCCTGGTATTTCTTTAAAAAAAACTTGGTTGAAAACAGACTATTTTGGATATTATTCAATGGCAGCCTCGATCTCGTAATCATTACTTAGTCTCGTGAAGGTAATATCGTGATGTGCGTTAATGTTTCTATGTCTCTGCAGTAGTACTAGCACAGAGACATAAAAGTCTTTATATGTCTATGCAGTAGCACAGCTGCCTTTGTTATGGATGTTTACACTATGCCGTTATATTCATATACTGGTCTTGCATTCTACATAAAAAGCATGTGCAGTTCTCTTTGTGCAACCACCCTCATTATACGTCCAAAGCCGGTTTTATTAGGAAATATTGATTGTTCTTTCTAGTCGTGGCATACTAATATAGGATCAATAAAACAACAGCTTCAATTGCCTCCGTATCTTCACAGATGTTATCACTCTTCTTCTTGGGTTGCCCTCGCTTTCTCTTCCCAGGTATTCTCATTCTCAAGACGGTTCTCAGGACCTGACTTTCTTCTCTCCTCTCCAGATGACCGTACTACCTTAAACACACTTCCCTAAGCACTTTGGCTGACACCACTCCCAGATTCTTGCAAATAATCTCAGTATTTTTATCTTTTCTTCCAATATCTTGCCACACGCCCATCTATTCATTTTCATTGAAGCCGTTTCGAACTTGCTCTCCTGCTTTGTTGTAAGTGACAGCGCTTCAGCTGCGTAGATCTTGGTGGATATACCAAAATACTTATGGTCTTTCCTTTTCCCCTGTAATCCTGCTGAAAGCGTTTCAATTAAAACCTTCATGTGTAAAAAATGAAAACTATTGTTCGTTCTATCCATCAAGCATTACTTGGAATTTTCTTTCCACGTGTGCTTCTAACAATTCATCATATCCTCCAATGAATTAACCTACAAGAGAAGACTGTAAGTTAAGGGAATGCAGCAAACGACAGAATCTGGGTTGGCCAACAGAATCAGATGATATCTGGGTATCATTATAGCTAGCTAGAGTGATATTGTTAGATTCTGGATTCAAGCCTTTGTCATGTTTCTGCGCCTCGTTTTTAGGGAAGTCCCACCAAGTGTCTGGGTAAACCCATTGTGTCTTGCATTTACATGGCCAATGTCCTGGATGAATGACAAATCTATACATTTGGCAGAACCACGGTATGAAAATAGTTGATTCTAGGCCCATGATGGGTAAAATCTTGCTAGCTCATACTCACAGTTCTTCCTTTGGTGACCTCTAGTAGATAGTCCTGAATTGAACTCAGGCTCTTACTGGATTCTCCTTGGTTGATGTCGACCATCTCAGCATCAGGATAAATACCGTACTCAAGGAGAAGTGACTTGGCCATAGAGCAGAATTCACATTTTGTCTTACGGAATACGACTATTGTCTTGCCAGCAATTTTCGTGTCAACCAGTGTTAAACTTTATCCATTTCTTCCGGTGAGCTCTATGCCGGACCTATGATTGGTTTTCGCTAGTTGCTATACGAATGAGTGATTACAAAATTTAGCAAGACCCCCCTTTTTTATCCGGGGAGTTACCCGATCACATGAGAACAATTGTCCAATCAGGACTTCCTGTTTTGCAAGTTATGCTCAGTCAACGTAGAGCCGCTTTTGTTTTGGATGTTTCCAATCTGCCACCCACATAAAAACGAACATGTAAAACTTGTAAAGGATATTTCTTTGTCAATAGTCAAGTATACCAACCGATCGAACAAAAAACAAATGTGTCCCCTACATGTTAGGTGGATGTAAAAAGAGTTACATGGTAACATTCTATATGATGTCATCCTACACCTAGGGCCCCGAAAGCCTCTAAAGATGCAAAATAAAGTCACCTTATCTTACGCGTAACAAGTCATATAATACCACCTACAGTATACACAGTAATAAGCAATATTTATAGAAGACTAATGTCATATTTTGTCTCATGAACCTATGTTAGGATGTCTTGTAATTTTTTTCCATTGTGTTCAATAGCATTGGTCATCACTTCAAGCCAGTCTTGTCCTTGATATATTGTTCCCATGTGGGTCAATCTGAAAAAAAAGCAATTCATTGTCATAACTCACTCCTAAAGCTGGAGTTGGCTTCATCAAAGTATAACAGCATAACAACAAAACACAATAGCTAAAGGTAGCTTTTGATACCTGTCGACTGGTTGGAACCTCCATCATTTACACCGAGCTGCTTGAAAAGTTCATTAGCAAAAACTTTGAGAGGTGTTATTGAGGCCCTTATCATGAAAATCATTACCATTAATGGGTATTATTCTCACCACAATCCTGGAATCATGACTGGGTTATTTTTATGGTTGAGCTGCCTTTGCCCCTTGTTTACAGTGTACATACATATATGGGAGTGAAGGAGGTGTACTAGCCTCACCTGTAGCTATTTATAATAGAGTTCATGTAATCCACTAGAGGTCCCGTCTCCTGACTCAGCTCATTCACATCACACGGTGGGTAGAGACTCGCTGAGAAATCATCTACTCGTTCACTGACTCTCTGCATGCTGATGAATAAACTATCGTAATCGGCTAGTTGACTGTCTGTTTCAGTCAACCCAAATTCCTATAAAAATATTAAAAATAAAAGCTCCGCGACTTGCATACTCAATTTATTGTCATTCATTGACAGTTTACTGCCATCATTCCATTAAAGGAATTTTGCAAAAAAAGGTCAAGTTTTTCAGTGACACTATCCTCTGTAGAGGGAATACAACTCTCTATGCTATCCTACGATTCCCGGTCATAAAGACTGATCTCTTGGTTATTATGAGCGTTGTTCAACCACATATTTCTCCCACGTATGCATTCCAATATATATGCTTGAAATTCACCCAAGAAAATGAAAATGTCTTCTTGTGTATGACGGCTACACAGCTCTAGCATTCACACACTTCAGATCAGCAAAATCAACTGGAATCACTAGTGGACATTTCATCAGATGGTCCAGGGTTTGACGCGGGTGTCCACAATCACAATTAAGGGACCTCCTCGGGCCAAAGCGGTTTCGAGTGTCATATGTTTTACCGCAAGCAGTGCGGACTCTGTTTAGGCAAACCCAGGTCTTGCGAGGCAAGTCATAACCAGGAACATGGGGTAAGGAGACTTCTATGAATTTTCGTAATTGGCCAGAGCATTGAGATGTCATATATTCCGATGGGAAATTGGGATCGGGTGCAAGGCTAGCACTGTCAATGAGGGAGTCTCGGGATTTAAGACATTTCCATGGATGGCTATTAAGCGCCTCGTGGAGAAGATGTTTCAGTTCAAGTCCATCATTTGGCAGCACATCGCCCTTCAGATTTGCATTGGCTCTATTCCTGCTAGGACTGGTAAGAAGACTGCTGGTGTGAATCTCATGCAGCCAGTGATGGTTCTCATGGCACGGTTGATGATGATGACATCGAGTTTTCAAATGTGACGGCTCCTTGTCCACATCGGGCAAGCGTTTTCTGCAGTGGACAGAACGAGGGCAGTACCGCTGGTTTTTAGCGCACAAAAGAAGGCGCCCCAGGTTGTGTCAGCAAGCTTACTGAGGATGTTGCACTTTGCGGATACCTTGCTAGCATCCTTTTGTAGATGGTCTTTGTAGGACAGGGTCCTATCCAGCGTTACGACCTGGTATACCGGGTGAGAGTCGAAAGGAAGAGGGGGTACAAGAGATAGTGGTTCCCGTGCTTTACCCGTGAGTAACCGGACGACCAAGTCAGAAGGTAAAATTAACAACTATCTCAACTCGACAGCACTGAACAATGTGCACTGCTACACTTGAATATGTGATGCAGCGGTAAAGTGAGCAGTCACCAAGACAAACATGTCGACTGAACTCAAAACTCCCCTGACTGATAATGAGCTATGGTGCCATAGTAGTATATACCTTGACAGAAGAAGCCATTTTACGAAGAAGGGCTCGAGCACATTTGACTAGACCGACTCCGATGGTTAGATATATCATAGGCCCCTCAGCATCGGCATCTCCAGACTCATTACTCATTTGCTCAGCCTACAAAAATAAACATATGTCTGTAACCCATACAGAAATAGAGTAACCATATAGAGTGTCACGATGAGAAAACTGATGACAAATTTCACTTTACAGGTGGGAACCTGGGCATTGATCGGGAAAAACTCCTAGGCAACATGGGACATCATAGGATTGGCATCGCCGCATCCATGACAAACCTAGGCAAACTGCCGTGGAGTTGACCTCCGTACAGTACAGTACAGTA
>Ga0224511_10005344_pt1 | contig 10047 bp, 4 predicted proteins | sample SF_May12_sed_USG_2_FD_169988 | JGI IMG/M metagenome (GOLD analysis project Ga0224511, IMG submission 169988) | Sediment microbial communities from San Francisco Bay, California, United States - SF_May12_sed_USGS_8_1 | ecosystem: Environmental > Aquatic > Marine > Sediment | place: USA... | reverse complement strand
ACGAACAATCGTGACTTCTGTCTTAAATTTACATTTCTTGTATATATTTCAGATGAATTTTCCTCCCAAGCTTTTATTTAACAAACAAATAGTAAACGGCACGCTGCAAATGCCAAAAAAAGAAATGTATGTCCGAGCTACGACTAGTATAACGTTCGAAAGTAATCCAATAAAGACACTGCTAGTATACACAACAAATCTAGAACGTAAATGGAATGCTTCAAGTCTGTATATGCGATAACATGTTTTTGTGAAGGTTGTATGTGTCGATAACGGGAGATGCTTTATATCGTTATAGTGAATGTTTCCATCTTTAAATGAAAACATTGTTGTGTCAATGTTCTGTTAATATTTGCAGCGCAAACATAAACACTGAATATAGTCCTTGGAATTCGTAAAACACAAGGACATTACCACGCATCTATTGAATTAAAGAGCTCTCGATTTCTCCCACATATGAATATTTCCAGGAAATGTTTACCAAGTCAAATGGACACAACTGTTGCACTACGTTTTGTATAAAGATAAAAGCAAGCCTTTGAGTTCAGTCGTTAACACTCTGTTTTAAAAACACAAGAAATAATTTATTCTGAATGTCTGTTACATCTAGGTCTTCTGCGTGTTTTTGTGCTGTTCCGTGTGTTTGTTTTTGTACGGACCATTTTGTCATGGTGTCCTTAAACATGACATGTCTACCTTGTTTACAATATTCTATCTTTGAACATCTCTTCAGTACATGATGTTGTAAGAGTTTTGTGTCGTTCCTTGTGTTAGTTTTTGTACGGGCCATTTTGTCATGGTGCCCTTAAACAGACATATCAACATTGTTTACAACATTCTTTGTTTGAACATCTCTTCAATTTATTTTATTATTGTTACATATCAAATAACTTTAGAGGCCAATGTCTTAATGTTGTTTTCAGTTAAACAATCAAAGTATTGCATTGAGCTTTTATTGCTAAGTTAGAAAATATTTTATTAAGTGGCAATATAAAATTATTTTCGTCAGATTAATACAAAAAAGTGTTATGCTTCAAACATTAGCACAGTCATACCTAAGTACATGTAAACGTGGTTTTAGCAAAACAGAACAAGAACATCAGCAACAACAAATTACACGGTTAGACCGCCAATAGTACTAAACTGATTAAAGGGAAAGCCCCCAGGAAGCATAGCCTGCACGAGAAAACAGCAGCCTCGGTTTTATTGAAGCTGTTCATCAGTAGTAATGAATGTTTACCTGTTTTAGCCTTTTTACTCTCTTAAAACCACAACAGACTGACTGCTGTTTTACATGAGCCAACTTAACCAGACAAGGATTTTGTTTAATACCAAATATTGAGGAGAAACTTTACCGCTCCTGGTGGGGCTCGAGTCCCTGACCCGTTGGGGCATCGGCCGTTAATGATTTTATTACAGTAACAGTGGTAGAACAATGTTTAGCATATGTCTGTTTCTTTAAATTAAGATATCAGTTTAATACAGAGCATGAAGTTTGCTTAAATGAATAAAACTCTTTCCCTAGCATTTATTCCAGCGTGCGCCAAATTCAGAATGAAGAATTAAGTACCACACAATTACAGACATTTGAGAGTCAAGTTGCAAATGTATGATGTAAGGTATAGTGTTACGTTCTATGGGCGGTAATGTAGTTGTGTGTAATCCATAAACTAACACTAATCCAACCCCCTAATTACTTAATAAAGTAATCGCAAACATGGACAACGTAAGTTCAAATGAAATATGCGAAAGCTCTCAACTGTTAAAGGATTGAATCGTCGACAAATGTTTTATTACAGTTTGTATTGTTTCTCAAGAGGTAGTTAGTTTAAATGTATCATTGACATCGACAAACGCAAAAAATAAAACTTTTACCACGACAACATAGAAAACAAGTAAACACATATAGAACCAAGGACGCAGTTTCCTTGAGGTATTGGCTAAATGAATTCGTACCATACGGTTACAATGACAATTTCACAAAGGGATTGTATTACCTTTCGTTTTATGATAAAAGCAAATTATGTACTGTGGTCCTTTATAGACAATGTTTCAGTTATAGTTTAACATCGAATCGCTTTTAAGGAACCTGATTTAGTGCCTTTTAGTAACAGAAATGTCACGTGTTTCGTTAGGATTTGTCTTGAACGGTCTAATGCGACAACAATGCATAAAAAAATTATGCACTTGTTATATTTACACACAATTCGCATAAGTTAACTTTACCAGTCTGACGTCACCTACAACCTCGACTTTTACCAACGTCGACGATGTAACAACGTATGTCCTATGAAACACCCACAGACAAGTAGTGCATTAATTATTTTCTTGTGATATAACTAAGAGAAGTTACGTGCTCATCGAACATTAAAGTATTATATTATAATCTGCACTCAGAATTGAAAAATAAAGCCAAAATTAGGAGTCAAGCGTTCGAGCCACATTGAGGTCACATGACTTGTGCGGTTTTTTGTTTAGATACAGGCACAAGTGTGGCACCCGTACATTTGTTTGATGTTGCTAACACTTCGGTCGGCTAAAATATGGGTACATTATTTGAACGATGGTCAATGTTGAAACCGGTGTATATAAACCAACAAACGCCAAGTTATCCTTCTCACCTCTGCACATAGATTCACTCTAACAACATAGTACAACGCTTAAAATGAGGCAACCGACTTCCGGTGCTAGAAGAAACCAAGTAAATTGATGGAAAATTAGGATAGTGGTCATTAATTTTCCTCTAGCACCATTGATATTTGGTTATGATTAATTTATCTCATGTTTTATTTAAATAGTTGCGCATTTTCTATGCTGTTTTCTTACTTCCATATAGTTATATTTTTTAATCTACATTGAAGAAAACACAAATGCATTACCTTATTTAAATGGTTTAAAGGGTAATGTTTATCGAAATGAGTACAGTAGAATAATTCAAATATCTCTTTCTGAATATATAGAGGATATTAATTTTGTTGAATGTTGGTGTAAGATGGAAATTTATTTCACAAGTGGCTATCCAAAGCAATAATTGTAACAGTTATGAGTGGCGACGCAACGAGTGAAAATATAATATTGTATGACCATGAGTAAAATGAATTTTATCTTACAACAAAAATTCAACAAATTGTTCGTCTTCGCTTTAACAGCCGAAAACGACAAGGAACGGGAAAAAACAACACTAAGACGTCGTCTGTGTCCAGCTGTATTAACATAACTTGTGTTTATAAATTACACTATGGAGACAACCAACGTCAGCCTCACGAAGTCAACGGCACAGCAGTTATTCTTTTAACTTTAGTAAACAAATATATACGATAAGAGTATAAGTTTATTCCACGTTTCCCCTAGCTTTAGAAGTCGGTTTTCTCATTATAAGCGTATCATCGCGGTGCTAGAGGAGATCGATGTCCAGCCGTACTACTACGGACATGGTGACAACAATGTGACGTATGACGTGCACATCTGTTGCATTCGTTTGTGGTTGTAATTTGGTAGAGATTACAACAATGTCATTTGCGGCAGTAGTTTACTACTAGGGTTTAAACCATTTTTTAGCAACAGTATGTAGTACTACATCATTGTGTAGTTATATTATTCTGGTCCTCAGGGATCATGGAGTGTTCATGTATGTTGTTTACATTTGAAAATGGAGTTCCGCTCATGCGCTATGGGACGTAAGTGGTGTGGCATCATTCATATTACTGATGAACAGCTTCAATAAAACCGAGACTGCTGTTTTCTCGTGCAGGCTATGCTTCCTGAGGGCTATCTCTTTCATCAGTTTAATTCGACATCAATGCAGTTTTACGAACGGCCGGAGTTGTGCGGTAGTAATACGTAGTATGCATTATGATCTAAGCTGCTCCATTGGCATGAATTTTAATACCACGAAATAAGAATGATGGTTAGCATGCAATTCAATGCTTACGCAATATATGATAGTCAGTAGAATATTTTACGATAATTATTATTGTTGTTAATGGCGTGAATTTATATTCAGTTACATGTATTTACACCTTTTTGTCATAAATGTTAACCTCGTCGTCTGATAATTGGTAATAATAATAATGTTGCCAGTGGTGTTAATGTTGTTGTTACAAACTAGAATGTTATATAACGTTCTTGTTGATCATGTTTATTTTTAATTAATCTTATATGTCCTTATAGGCATGTGCTACACATATCATGCTATCCGTTGGCAACACCTGTTCAATTGTTATGTCAAAACAACGAACGTTATTATTGCAATTGTTTTACGAAGTAGTAAACATTGTTACACTTAAATTGTTTTTCACTATTGTGCTGCATAATGAATTTCCTTCTGAAAACATAATTAGGAGGGAAGGCAATGATGCGACAGTTGTAATATTAACCTTACCATTTATTTATTTCCAACTAGGCCCTGTGATGTTTTTTACAGGCAGAAGACATTTGTGCTTAGGGTTCTCGTTTTCCTTTCTTCCGTTTTGGATAGACTTCCTTTCACTTTTCATTTTATTTAAATGATTTAAGTGGCCTGGGTAGAGAGAGCAAATGCATTTTCTTCTTTTCGTTTTCTTCTTCAATAAATGTTGAGATAGTGTAAGGTTTGCTATAGCTTAAAACTGGTTTACATCCCCAATGAACTTCATTGACCGTATAATGGCGGTAACTCAACATTTCTTAGAGAAGTCATTTAAAAAAATCTAAAATAATATTGAAAAATCCAAAACACACAATAATAGGTTATTATGAATGTCTGTTACGCTCTGTTGTTCTGTGTGATTTGTGTTGTTCTATGTGTTTGTTTTTGTACGGGCCAATTTGGTGCCCTAAAACTTAATCATTCTACATCGTTTACAACATCGTTGAAAATCTTTTCAATTTATACTTTTATAACGGTTTAATAATTTAATGCCCATTGTGTTAACACTAGGAAATGGATTTAAATGCGTTTAAGTAATGAAAATCATAAAACTCTGTTCCAAAGAAATCATAATTCGAAGTAGTTATACCATATTATGCTAGTCCTCTAAAAACTCTTTTATGCACAAAATCTTGTTAATTACCCAAGTTGTGGACAAATGTGTCTGACACTGAAATAGGCGAGTACATCAAAACAATGGATCGTCTTACGGCTTCAGTACAATATATTCAAGGCCATTGTTCTTGGATAACATCTTGTACGTGCGACAATGCATATAAAATATGTTTGTTTGTGAAAATAACCTTAATTAATTAGGCATAGGAGTAATATAATCTTAATATATCTAAAACATATGATTATAAAGTATACATTAATAAGCTTAAAATAAGAACAATAGGTACAGTTTCAAACAAAAATATGAAAATGAAAAGAGTGTTCCAGCTTGTTTGCCTTCTGTTTCCCAACCTACGTTTGTAACGAGAACATGATACCATAGATGTGTGTCAATAAACGAGATAATAATGCCTTTGTATAAACACTTGGACATCCTTTGTTGAAAACAAAATCGAAACATAAACATCTTTTACAGGTTAACTTCTTTTGTAAGCGAAGTGTTCTCTCATTTATGTGATTACTATTGTTTGTGGTTATGTGATTATTTGTTGGATGAAATAAACCATTTGAATAGTGAATTCATTTTTATTTGGAGAGCAATTGTTGTTAAAAGAAATATTTAAGGTTACATAACTTGCATTTATATATTGAAATCAGTTCCACCTTATGTTACTTAAGCCCGTTTGGTTATCGAAACATACAAAGGTCGCCGACTAAGTGGACCCTACCCGCAGGTTAGCGGTTACAGAAAGCTTTCAGTGTACACTGTTAAAGGGCACTGTACGCGCACACTATTCAACAGTGTTTTTGTTTCCTTTGGGATTGACCTATATTCTATACAAAGCAACGTGTTGTTTATTCTGTTACTAGTATGATCCATTAGTTATAAAAGACATGTTTCAACAATACCAACAAATATTTATCCCAAGTTCACACAGTTTAAAGCACGGAAATATATTGACATAATGAATCTAATGTCTAAACACAAATAATCAACAATTAGGACACATTTATACTTGTCCACAAACGTTACAATATGTTAAATACTTAAAATTAAATGAAATTGCATAAGAACTGACAACAGTCAGTGACACAAAAAGGTTTAATGAACAATCAAATAAGTAACAACATTAACAAACCTTATCATAACTTCAAACATATAACCCATGCTTGACTAGTGAAACGAAAACGAGAACTCGAGCACGCATGTATGCAGACTATAAACAAACGAAGTGTCACTGCAGACAACGCGCATTGAAAAGTCGTGTTTTGCTTACAATAATAAAAAATATAATAATATATTTGACAATTTGTGGCGTGCAAACTACTGCTTAAACCTGATCGCAAGATAAATATTATGGCGTCTTTAATGAGACATGTTGTTTTGCACAAGACTATAATCAAATACACATAAACCTGTTTGGTATTAACAGAAAGGCGGTCTCAGTTACATCGATTTACAATTTCCACGAAAACCAGAAATAAATATCTTTGAATATAAAGACATTATTGCTTGAAACTGCACATGCCAGACATTATTGTACAATGTAAGACGAAATTGCAAACACGGCATCTTAATACTGTAGAATAACAATATCTCACGCTTGATATTTCTCATGTTAAGCTCCAGTGTAAACATATGTCATATATATACCCATACAAATTGTGATTGATGTCTTTAAACATATTTATAACACGAGATATGCAACATTTATTATTCAATATATTTGCCGTAAACATAAACAATTATACTAACGACATATAATTATATCCGGAAGAGTAATGCATTGTCGTTGGTATGAAAGTTATATTGTACCTACATCATCGGCTACATGTAATTATGGCAAAGCGCTTTAAAGCAGCTTTCCTCCAGATGCTCAAAAAATAAATAAAAATGTTTTATTTAAATTAAATTAACGGTAAAACTCGTTAAGTTAGGTCAGTGGAGAAATCTATTATTACTGACCCCTTAATTCAAGTGAGAAAGTTGACCCAATCGTTGGTAAAACATCGTTTTTCTTTGCATAATCTACTGCGTTACTAACGCAGTAGCCGTTATGTATAGTAGGACATTATCTGTTTTTAAAGCATGAAAGTGATAATATATAGGTTGTAACCGTTATTTTGGTTTCTAACAACTATTATATATATTTGAAGAGATATTTTGAAATATTACTATAACTAATGATTTTAAAGTATCGTATTTTGGAGGTCAGCTGCTTTAATATGTGGTACTAATTTTACTTTCCTTTTTAAAAACCAACAAAAAATGACTTTATATATGGAGGTGTAAGGGACATTGTGTAGACAGCTTTAAAAAAAACTGACATGCACATATGTAAACAGTACAAATATAACATTAGCGTTCCAGAATCAGTCCATAAGTTTGTATTTAAGGATTTCATATATGCGCAGAGTTACTATTCTCTATAATTTTGACATTGATAACTTTTAAGATAAGTGATGATAATCGCTTCGACTGCCGTTTTATCAACTAATGGACATAACCATTATGTAGCGATTTATTTATGTTGAGTAAAGGTGCCATAATAAACACTATAAATAAGTAATATTATACTATCGAATAGGAAGTTATTATCATGCTGATTTCTAAAATAAACATTAGACGTATTACATCGTTTAAATAAAATAAATGTACGGATAAATGAAGATTTCTACATAAGTGTGTAAATAAATTCCTCTGGTCATCAGGATCAGGATCAGGAATTGTTGGTCGTTGTGGTTTCAAAATAGTTTCCCCTGCATGCGCTATGGGGCGTAAATGGTGTGGTATCTTTCAATATTAATTATGTTAATAAATAAGTGTATAGTAGATATACGTAGAGCTCTGAGTAGATATGTAATCTTGAATTATATACTTTATCTACGGTATATTATATAGTATTTATTAAATACTTTACAAAATAATTGTCAATTTGTAGTTATAGTAGTTTACTAGTAGACAATTGTAACCCTTTAAAACTATTTGTACTTTGGTGATGAAGATACGCATACGTCTTTGACAATAATTCCTACAATATACACATGTATGTGTGTATGAACTGAAATGATCTAGATAGCCTGTATATACTTTTTTCTTGCTTTTTCTTTTCTTCTTTTTTTCTGTCATATATTTATAATGGTTATGTTATTTACTAAAATATTTATAAATATGTTTGCTGTATAATGTATGATGTATATTTGTAAATATGCCACATGGGTCAATGACCTTCTAGTTTTATGAATAAAACCTCAACCTTCAAACAATGATGTACTGTTTCAGTAAAACCGAGGTTGCTTTTTCCATTCAATCTATATGTATTATTCTTGCAGAGAGTTCATCTTCTTTTCCTTTATTAAACTCTATGTATAAAATCCCAGAATAAATCACAAGATGTTACGGATTTAAAAGATACATGAAAATCTTAGTCCAACTGATTACGATCGTTCAATTCACATTAAATAGGTTGCATTTATTATATGTATGCCGTTTCATTCCGAGAAAATGTAACGTGTTAATGATGCATATCCCACGAGGCAATTTGTTTTGTATTAGTGAACACAAGTATTTATTTTACTTGGTATCGGTATTTAGGCATAAACTTGTCTGATGTTACGAGCATATGTTGAGTTGAAACAAGAACGTCTAAAATTGGAACCATTAAAAATAACATTATGTCGTATTTTTTGATAACATGCACACAACTTTCATTCAGTATTTCGATAATCGAGTTCAATGAATAAACTATAATGTACATAGAGGATAAATGCGCATGTTGTGCATAAACATGTATCCACGTTTTTGTACGTGGCATCTTAAACCCTGAGTGATACACATCGTAATCCAAACGTCATTTAAAGTGCAATGCAATGTACTTCAGACATTTGCGCAAAACCGCCATCTGTTTTGTTCCGTTCTGCCAAACATAGATAAAATGTCAAAACCTCGGGCACAGAAACCCATGAACTGAAAGACTGTATCTTAACTAATCAAGAATTAGTTTTATCACGACGGGACGGCGTCTAGGTTTGTCATTATGTGATCAACAAATGACAATGAATATGCTACATTTTGCAGTAGACGAAACTAACGTCCGTGATGTTGCAAAACCGTGAGGTATATGTTAACACTTTATCGACCCCTTAAGCTTTAACAACAGTGTTTAAAGGTTAGACAACAATATGGTGAAATTCGGAAAAAACGTGTTCAAGTGTATACTGCTTTGTTATGTCGTCAGTACGAGGTAGTCCTTTTCATTACGTTAAAATATTGACCTGTCATAGGCGTGATGCAACTGTTCAATCTGCGAATTTGTATATAAGCCCGAAGCCAGAGTCACGTAAACGGCTGGTCGGTCGATTAGAATGGTATACAAAGTAGCCCGATCGGTCGATCGAAATTTTGGAGTAAAATTGTTAACAAAGAAACAAATAAACATTATTACTGATTGTGGTGTTGTATGTTCGGAAAACAACACAACCAAAATTTAAATAAGTGCAAATCATTTTAAATGAATTGTATCAATTATGACCACAACAAAAATGTTGGGCTATTTTAATTTCAGTCGGGCTATAGAAAATTGTTATTGGATGATAAAAAAAATAATTAACGCTTAAATTGAGTTGCAACTGAAAGCAGAATTTGTCATGAAACGTTGTGAAGTATTTTTCTTCAAAGCTCCACGTTGCCATTTAGATTCTGTAATGGTGGTCTTAATAATGGCCGTAAACAAACAGTAACACTTTGAATGATTATATGCAAATTATTTTGTCTGTGTTAAATATTCCTGGAAACGAAATTCTGTCTGATGTATGTATATGCGTACTATTCGTTTTGGTTAACGATTATAACACTTATCAAGGGAAATTGTCTGACTAAACTTTTGTGTTTCAGTATACTTGTATATCTAACAAGAAGTGCTCATATCCGAAAGTCAAGTCGCAATGGTTCAATGTAAGAAATGTTAATTTGTTCTATGAACAGAATGACAATTATAAATAATCTAGTAACGACATCGCTATTT
>Ga0224511_10005343_pt1 | contig 10047 bp, 4 predicted proteins | sample SF_May12_sed_USG_2_FD_169988 | JGI IMG/M metagenome (GOLD analysis project Ga0224511, IMG submission 169988) | Sediment microbial communities from San Francisco Bay, California, United States - SF_May12_sed_USGS_8_1 | ecosystem: Environmental > Aquatic > Marine > Sediment | place: USA... | reverse complement strand
CGCACACATGAACGCACGCACACACAGAACAGCACAAAACACGCCAAAAAAGCTAAAATATTCACAGAGAATACAACAACCGATCTTTGTACAGGTCAAATATGACAACATAAACTGCCAGTACGGGGCGAATCAACACGTACTTGCGTTGTTCGAGGGGGTCTGCCACGAATAGCCCGTCTCCGCAACTGCCGAAGACACGATCAACGGTCTCTTCTCATCCACAGTAATCTGGGACGAAGGGTCATACAAGACAAACCGTCTTGCATTGCGAGAATTGTTCGCAACGTCGGCAATGTTCATCACAACACTGTTGATGGGTAAACGTGCAAAAAAATAAGCACATGTTGTTAAGTATTAATTCTATTCATCGTTTGAGATAGTCAATAAAGAAAGACGACAATCAAAATTTTAAGGTAAATTGAATGGCATGTTCTTTGTATTTAATACACTGGACTCACCTGTACATTCCGGGCCCAGGTGGTGTGCAGTTGAGAACCATTTCACTTCCTTGATGAGGAACAGTGCTTGAAAACTCAGGCTCAATAGGCTTCGTTTCCACGAGACGATCGTCTCTGTTGGGTTCCAGTTTGAATACTTCGATGTAATATTCCCTGACACCGGAAAGGTCATCTTTCCAACCGTCCCAGCGTATCGTGATTGGTTTCTGGTAAAAACATAATTGCACGTTTCATAATATTAACTTTATAGTATTTGATATAAGTACATAAAATTATTTTCGTTTCGATAAATGCTGACTCTGAGTATAGGTGTTTACGACCAGTGATTTGAACTGTGGTTTGTTTCTACTCGAGTTCCTCGTGCTGTATGGGTATTTAGGTTCGCGAATGTGTTATAAACTCGAGGTGCGTATTTGACGGCGATAACATGATTATTAAATACGCGTTCATCACCTTTGATTAGTTTACCTTTTGTAAACAATGAATGCGATTAATATACATGTATTACAACTGATATGGACATTGATTTGTCAATGTTTGATTTAAATATTTCTATAGTTTAAACTTTTATATAAGTTGTGATAAGCGAAATGTGCTGACTTTGATGTTATGTTAATATTAAAAATTATGTAAAATTTGTGTGTGTGTTTAATCGTCAAGCGTGGCCTGGTCTTTTGTTTAGAGAATGCTTGTAAATTAATTTACAGTTATGGTTAGTTGACCGTTTTGGTGGCCAGTCATTCAGTGACAAATGTCAGAGGGCATTGCTTGTTCATAGAAATGAGAAGTGTGCGTGTGATTTTGAGAGATTGTAAGGCGTTTGGTTAGAAGGTTATTCAGTTGGTGTTAAATGTTTAAATTATAAAAAATGAATGTATTGTCAATTGTCTTTTTTCGAGGTTTTACGTTAATAAAATTGTTTATCAAATGACTTCAACTTTACAGATGTTGTTTCGCAATATATTTCGTAACTAAGTAATCGCTTTGCTTAATTTAATTTTTATTGCAATTAAAAAGTCTGGTTTCTTTTCTACCATATTGGTGTTGTTTCCGTGGAGGTCTTTATTAGTGGAAGGAAATGTACACGTGAGAAAAATTGGTGCATACTTCAGAGTACAAATGGCGGTTGTTTTGTGGGATTTGTTTTTTATGTGTCACGGTAATAGTGTCTATAAACAAAAGGTAGTATATTTTTAACATTTTATAGCATTTATTTTTAATATGAAATAATTATATATCATTACAAATTCTCTCTTTGTTTGCTCGATATTGCCGTCCAATACAAACACCTATTCCTACTTACGTGTTGTTTTGTTTTAATTCCTAGTTAAAGCATAACAGGGTTATGATCACATTTGGTTTAGAATCAGTACTTTTAGAATAGAAAATAATTATTTTACTCACGAAGGGAGTAAACGTACTCATATACAGATTTAACATCTCTTATTTAAACATGTAAAAAGTACATTATTTGGATAACTCAAACATTGCCTTGAATAACTAAAACAACTTGCTATTTCACGTAAACATGTAGACCCCCGAGTCTTTGTTTACTTTATATGTACACTTTAGATTTTTCTCATATATATTTTCTAATTAAATTAAGCAATTTAACGATTTTTCTCATATATATTTTCTAATTATATTAAGCAATTTAACAACATTTAACAACGGATCATTATATCTTAGACATACGGCACACACTAAGTAAAATAAAACACAATGTTGCATGACTATAACTTAACTTCGTGAGATAATGCCGCGTTCATTTATTGTTTACAAATATTTAGGTTTATTTTTTTCTATTTTATCCGAATATTTTAAGTAGGACTGGGACATTTTTAATTTGAATAATGTCACAAATTCACATAAACATTTCTTAACATAGTGATTTAAGCTTAAATCACGAACAGGGAATTTTTAAGTATAATTAAACTTAAGAAAAGGGCAATCAACGTTTTTAAATATTCAAACCTTGGTGAATTCCTCGTCAACACTGAGTAGCTTTTTGCTAAAGGCACATGGAATGTCGTCTTGGGAACAATGAGTCGGCACTACGAAGTCAAATCTGAACTGCAACTGAATTGGCGGAAAAAAATCTGTAAAGTTACGAACAATCGCAAGGAAAGCCAAAACAATTTGGCTTTTGATGGCTCGTGTTAGCATTATAAATAAAAAGCTAATGTCATTGAACGTTTTACTATTTCAACCATAACGCCAAACCAGCATGTGTAATGTTTGATAGTCGTCGTCTCAATCTTATTCGAAATGAAGACGTCTGCATGATTGTTATGGAAAAAAACTACATAAAATGCCAAGAACGGTACCAATTAAATTCACAATATACCCATGTGCCATAAATATGCAAAATTACCTCTTGCTCCGCCTGCAGCCCTTTGTAATATTTAGTGGCATAAGGGGCCCCCTGGTTGTCAAGATTGATGAGCGTCTGAAAACCGCCACTCCGGGACCGGAATTTGATGTTAACGCTGTTCGTAATACAGTATTTTATTATAATGTTGATTATATTTTATTCATTTAGTTGTAAAAATAGTGAAAACTACGAGCGTTTAGACCATACTTGGATAAATTTTAGATCGATAGTGTCGTTCAATGATAACTAATACATATTTGCTGTAAACGACGTTATTCTGATATACTGTTACATACTATTGAAAACGAGATATAAAACATACAAGCAAACATTCAGTGCATTCTTACATGTCTCCATGTTCAATCAGAGTGACAAAATTTTCGTCAACGATTTCACAAGTGTCCTTCTCGACCATTGGCGAGTCGGGTGAGTACCACGTTTCGCAGTTGTATGTTTTGTTTAAAGCTATGTATCGGTCAGGTCCACCTATAAATTTACAAACATACCATTTAATTCAGATTTTATTCTAAACATGTTACGCTTACCCTCATCACTGTGTTATCGGGAGCTTGTGCTTATTATTTCGATTACATAGGTCACACAGATGCTTAGCTCATTTATTTTCAAATTCAACTATTATACATCAAAAAGCATGCAAAACAAAAACATATAAAAGGTGTATGTAAGACATGTAAATGTACATCTTCTTACTCATATTACTGAAAACAACTTGACAAAAATATTTTTTGATCACAGTAATAACGTGCGAATGTAAGATGAACAACGCTGCCCAAGGATTACATACCGTCTCGTGGAACTTTACTAACGACGGCCTCTACCGAGCTGTTAATGATTCCTATCTTGCTGTCATAAACGTACGCCGGTCTTTCTGGATGATCTGGCTCGTGGAACAGAATGTCGAACTCGAACCGCATGTGATTGAAATCCTTTTGGTTGCTTGAGATTAATAAGTTTTTCGTAAATGTTAGGTATTCTACTGTGTGAAAGTACTCAAGGCAAACAAAAAAATAATGCAATGGCAGTTCAGAACGACTATGACTGATGATCTAGTATTTTGTGGACGAAATAAGTGATTTAAAGTGTTTATATTTATACTATTCTATACTTTAGAAGTAAGCCATGGATACATTTTAAACTTGTTTTAATTTAAAATCACTAGATAAAAACACCGGCACAAAAAGTGTTCAATTGTTTTGCCATTTGCTTTTACCTCCATACAAATGAGTTATTTGGGTCCCACCCATCGACAATGAACATGAACTGCGTCAAGTTGGTATTGCTCAACCGACGTATGTGTGCCAATGTGGCGTTATATGCCATTATCTCAGGTCGGTACGCGTCCGTCGTCTGGTTTACTGAATTATATGAATTATAAGCACTTTAAACCACATAGGTTTAACGAACATACGTGTCTATGCAAATAGACACAAAACGATTTTTGTGATTCTATATTACGATCAAAAGAAAACAATATTACTTTGTTAAATAATCAACACGCAGTGTCCTGTCTTTACATATGCCTTCATCATAGTCCTACAAAACTTGAACATATTCGTGAAACAGGCTATAGTTAGACCTTTTTTTAAAGAAATGTGGATAAGAACTTACATTAAGCAGCTATAGGCCAGTGAGTAATTTGAGTTTTCTGTCCAAGCAAATAGAAAAAGCAGTACTGTTTGTTTAGACTTAATCATCATGCCAACCAGCATAGCCTCTTGCCATAGAATCAATCTGCATAACCATGACAATAATAACCATAACTATAATGTGAACCGGCGTTGCTTAGATTGTTAATTGACACACTTAACGCTATGGAACATCAAAAGATTACAGCACTTACTGCTATCCACCTTAGTGCAGCCTTTGACACCCTCGACCACGAAATACTTTTTAATGTCGGTCAACAGCAATATGGTTTTCGTGATAAGGCGTTGTGTTGGGTTAATTCTTACTTAAATGAACGCACAAGTTTGTGTTGTTAGCGTCAACTCATCTCTGTCAAACCCTCTACCGTTAGAATACAGTGAGCCACAGGGTAGCCGCCTTTGACCATGGCTGTATCTTGCATACGCAGGGACACTTTTTGACGTCATACCGCCCTTAATCCTGGACTACGGGTTCGCAGACGACCACATTGCTCACAAAACGTTCAAACACAACTCAAAGATCAAAGATATCGAGGACTGTACAATCACAATAAATGACTAGATAAACCAGAATCAACTAAAATTAACACTTTAAAACCGTGTTTATTATGTTTGGAAGCAAACAGCAACTTCACAAATGTCTGACAACTGACATTGTCATCGCCGGTGACAAAGTCAATCCTTCATTCCTATCTATTCGGTCAACCCTGTCTTTTCGGTCAGCGTGGAAATGACCTAATCGGCGAGCCAGCGCATTTTCTAATTCCGAGTTACTTCACACTGCTGTGTTATTAAGTCTCAACAAATCAAAGAAAGTGTGAAATAATAGTCAATTTGTTGTTTAACCAGGTGCATTATGCATGGAGTACCTATCTGTTTGTAAACAATTATAAATAATGCTTCATTTTACTCATTTTACTTTTCTTCTGAGGCAACTTTCCAGACGATTGTTTTGTTGTGAAATGTGACATATCAAGCTAAATTTTGCCTACATGTGCGTCTTGGAAGATATGTGTATTGAAATAGTACAAGTACCTGCTTGATTACGTCATTTACAACATAGGATTAATTGGCCAATCAGATTGACCGAATAGATAGGAAAGCGCATCTGAGAACTTGAGTTACAAATGTCTTTGGAAAATGAGGTCAATGTTTGTAAACAATCAATATTTGACAAAAGTTTTAACATTGTCATAAATTTTTTTTACAATTTTTATGCAGAAAAAATAGTAGTATGTTTGATAGTTTCACGCTGTAATATGTGTCACAGTCAGAGATTTTGGGTCCAATTAAAGAAATGACGTCGCTTAGAAAAATGACGTCAAAATAACACATCAAATTATGTGGTATTTAAGACAAATATCGCAAATCAACAAAAGCTGTTTAAAGCAATTCAGTGTCAATTTTCTTTAAAAATGATATAAATACATCATATCTTTGCAAAGTTATCACATTAAATTACGCAAGAATATATTGATAAAATTGTATCGTCGTTATATTTGACATGTGCGCCTTCATGATGGTTTATGTATGTATTTCAATGTGGTGATATTGACATAAATAATAGGAATATTTTTATTCTGTTTTTGAAACTGAAATATTTAAACATAGCTCTTTCAAATGATACCACATTCTCAATATCGCTAAAATGGTCAATTGGACCCAAAATGTCAGACTCGGACACATATGTTTGAATTCTTAACTGACCAAATAGACAGGAAAACAGGCTATTCGTTACATGAGTGCCTATCTCAATGAAACATTAAACCTTAAAGAACATGTAAACCAAAATGTAGAACAAAGATGCTCAATTTCTTTAAAACTAAGAACATACGCAGATACTTTACCAAAGAAGCAACATGAACTCTAGCCTTAAGTCTAGTGATTTTACATCTGGATTACTGCAATGAAAATTTTATGCACAAAATTTTCCTTTCATTAGTTTAATGTAATTGTGTACGGTATTTCCGACAAAGACATTTACAAACTCCAAAGGGTTAAAATCAGGTGTGCAAAGTTAGTTTATACGATTTGCATTGATTACCCATTAAAGCCAGAAAAAATCAGAAAATTCTATCATTCATGTACCAGTGTTCTGTAGGCAGCGCACCCCTTTATCTGACTGAACTTCTAAGACGACAGGTTCCCAAGCGACAAGGGCTCAGATCAGCTGATTTAATAGACAGTGTTTACGATGTGTCTTTCAAAAAACGAAACACACTCAGTGACAGAGGTTTTGGTACGGTGGCGCCGAAGTTATGGAACTACATGTAACTACCGATCGATATAGGCTATAGCCTCGTTCACAAAGTCCCGGTTTTCAGTTCGAACTACGGTTTGAAACGGGGGCAGCCAGTGAATAAAGTTACGGTGGAGCTACGGTATGACTACGGAACAAGCCGGTGGACCCCGATTGAAATACAGAAACATCTTTTAACCCTTGCTTTAATAAATTTTACTCAGGTTGTTTATATTATTCCAAAAAAAAATCTGTACTTTGCAAAGGACATTTCTGTTATAAGTTTAACAAAAAAGTCATTGATATTCGTATGCTACCGTGAGACACCGGGGCTTTGCCGTCCTACTTCCGTGATCCGCCGTAGTGACACCGTGGTTCTGCCGCCGAACCGCGGTGTATCGGGACACACCGTAGCGCCTCCGGATCTACAACGGGAATGCACCGTCGCAAACCGTAGCATTACCGGGACATACCGTGTTCAAGTTATGTCCGAAACCGGCCCTGGTCCGTAGCACTGCCGAGAATATATGAACGCACACGAATTCCGTCCCGATTCGTCCAGGTTCGCCCCGGTCCGCCAGCTGCAAACTACCGGGACGCAGCCTGGCGTACACCGGGACTGTGTGAACGAGGCTTATTAGACAATCTCAAACTCAAGATGGGATTAAACATAAACTAAAAACACACTTTTTTCAATAACTGCTATTGACTGTTTTAATTTGATTCTGTGTAATATATGCTAGTTGTCTGATATTTTACGCCCTATTTTAAGCAACAATACATATTATTTAATGTGTCTGTATTATTTGTACTTACTAAGTCTTAAAGTGTTTTATCTTTTAACGCTGCATTTATGTTCAAACAGTATATGAGATTTTAGTTTAAATTTATGTTATTGTTAAACGCCATTGAATACATGTTTAATTGTAAAAATCGGCGTTTAAACAAATAAACCAGTTTTAGTTTTAGTTTCAGTAAGTTCAAATACACTCATGCATACAAGTATTATACAGTAGTATACAGTATATTAAACTGATGAAAGGGAAAACCCTCAGAAAGCATAGCCTGCACGAGAAATTAGCCCTTGGCATGACTCTAGTACAGTCTCGGGTGTCAAGATAATGAACTATGCATGAAAATTAGAGGAAACGAATGCGATAAATACTCACCTTGATAAAGAAATATTTAAGATATATCAATTTGTAAACATATTAAACATCAGAAAGTTGTTTAATGAAAACACTTAACTGTTAACACATCCATCTTGAACAGCTATGGCGTAAAAGTCGGGTTCGCATCTGCACGTGTTGTCTTCCTGACAGTCGCCAGGGTAACACGGGCGTTCGTAGGAACAGGTCACTGAAATAAAGGCACATACCTCGTCCATTCTGGAACGTTCGTACATATTATGCTTGCACTTGCAATTCTTGGCATGTCAATTTTTGTTTTCTGTTACTTTGATTCAAAATCGATTACCCGGTTGGTCATGTTAGCAGGCTAGGTTAACTTAGGACGCTTAGCTACTAGATGTGAACTACATAGTTCTCTGTACAGATACACTTTGAAATATATTGTGACCATATTAAAGCAGATTATTTTTCCGAAGAACATATGCCCAAATCGCATAATAAGATAGATACTTAATCCTGAAACAATGTTTAGAAATACAGTTACACAAAGTCATGTTAAATTGCGATATACATCGGGTATGTAGATTGTTTTTCATAATTAATTATTTTGGACTCCAACTTGTCTCTACATGGACTAAATGCAATGTTATTGTTGTTGTTTATTCAGCCTGTTTGACCTTAAACAAGCCTCAATTGTTATTATGACATTATTTAAAACGCACTCGATAAAACATCGTAAATACTGGTGTATGTAAAGTATACTGACAGAATAAATGACGGACTCGGGCATGAGTATTATGTGAACACCTAGAGCCTGACAGGTCCGACATATCTTACAGTCAGATCTATTTTATTTGCAAATAAGACCTGCCATAAATATGTAGGTCGATCTAAATATATAGATATGTCACAAACAAAAGAACTGGTGTGTAAGCTGTGTACTTTTTTATTATGATTAATGGTCGTCAATTGTTAAAAGTCTCCCAAATTATTTTAAAAAACTTACTTAACTTTTCCTGTTTTATTCTTGGCATCATATTTATTCTCATTTATATACATCTTCATTTTCATTAATTATACCAAACTGTTCTCCTTTTATAGAGCATGTGGCCATTTTGCCAATTTAAAGACATGCATACACACACTGATAGGTTCAATACTAAAAGATTTGTCTGCAAGAACATTGTCATGCAACTTACACGATACACAGGAAGGTCCAGAAGCGGTGTACGGGCATTTACAGATGTTGGGCGCAATACACAACCCGCCATTCTTACACGACGGTCGGCATATCGCTGCCAGTATATAATTATAGTTATAATCAACTGTCACTTATTGGTAAATATATAAAACAAAAACGTGATGGCTCTCAGTACAGGTTGATAATAAAACTTACTATCATAAAGAATTGAAAGAAAGGTAGAATATTATGTACATGTGTATATCATAGCTTACGTATGGTACAGTTGTAGTTGCCATTATGCGTCCATCCCGTTCTACACGCGTACACCGTCCCATATATGGGTCTGTAAGACCAGCCACCAGCAGGACACCTGGTTAAGTTTACATGAAGCTTACATGATCCTTTTAACGTGCACAAACTTGTACATGTCTGTATAATGTTTTACATAAACAAGAAGGGTACAATTGAGCAGTGCTGGTCTTACCTTATTTTAAAAAAAACAACATCAGATATGTTTCATTTGCAAATATTATCTTTTTTAATCAGTTATTTTTTACGTCTTTTAAATCAAGAATAAAGAAGCCGTGACTTTGATATATAATCAAACACATTTCATTTTTGAGTAAGTAACACCACATAAACCATTTTGTTGTTAGACTGTCTTACCAACTGCGCTCATGCCACCCAAAAGGTGTCCATTGCCATTGGTAATACCAGCTTCGACAATACCAGACCCGTTCCATATCCACTAAAGAGGTGTATGGGTAATAATTGCTGAAAAGAATTATCATTTTAAAAGTTAACATTATCATCATCATCATCATCATCATCATCATCATCATCATCATCATCATCATCATCATCATCATCATCATCAACATCATCATCATCATCATCATCATAATCATCATTATTATCATCATCGTCATCATCATCATCATCATCATCATCATCGTCATCATCATCATCATCATCATCATCATCATCATCATC